>Ga0233438_10000153_pt1 | contig 95482 bp, 73 predicted proteins | sample SI_123_September_FD_182720 | JGI IMG/M metagenome (GOLD analysis project Ga0233438, IMG submission 182720) | Seawater microbial communities from Saanich Inlet, British Columbia, Canada - SI_123_September2016_10_MG | ecosystem: Environmental > Aquatic > Marine > Inlet | place: Canada: British... | reverse complement strand
GTATGCCAATGAATTACGTAATGATGCTGTTGCTTCATCAAGTGAGTCTTGGACTGTTTTAGATAGTGCCATAATCAAAAGTTTTTAATTGTGTCAATTACAGCGTAAAAGTGTGCTTCTGATTTTAATCTACCACCAAAAACAAGATCGTTATATTCAATACGAATTGAATTAGTAATATCGGCAGGAATAAAACCTTCACGAGCAATTAAAGTGCCGTCAGGACCTTCACCATCAATAAGAATTCTCTTAAGTGCTGCATTAGTCTTATCTAAACTAGAAAAAACTTGAGAGAGTGCTGGTTCATTCCAATATTTGGAATAATCTGTATCATCTTTATTATCATAGAATCTAGCACGAAATGCAGATTGAACTGTTCGTACTGCTTCTTTGGCGAGATAAGGAAAATAATTAAGAATACTGTCCTTACGGACAGATAAATTTCTAGCAAAAGGGTTATCAACTCTCCACTGTAAAGACTCTAAAATTACTCTCTTTTCGTATTTAATTCTATCAGAATAAAATTGTGGATATTCAGCAGCAACTTGACCCACTGTCATTGCTAATTTTTGACTCGCCATTAGTAAATTTCTCCTTTAATAATTTTCTCACGGTTTTGTAGTTTCCATACAATGTATTCCATGGTAGGGACACACATAGGGTTCCAACCAACAAAGGTTGTTGACTCTCCACTGGGTATCTTCCAGCAGGGAGCATCATCATTATCAAGATCTAATGATTTACGATATGCTTCATCACCAAACATAACAACTGCTCGCTCTGCCTGGTTCAAACTAGTGAAGCAAGCAAAACTATTCTTCTTAATCTCATCAGGAATGTGGTGTTTCATTATTTAAATAATATACTACAAAGTGCAGACAATCCCATTGCAGACCAGTATCCCAAAGTTGACAATCCAAAAATACCTGGTATGAAAGCATTCCATACCACCATAATTATCAAAGGTTCTGCAAGGAGAATTATAACTGCAGCTATAATATTTTGACCAAGAGGTGATGATTTTTTCATTGGATTGCCAGTGGTTGTAGTCGGTCAAGGATCTCCCGATAAGCAGGTACGATATCACCTTCATCGTTTCGGAATAGGTCTTTATCATATCGTTCATCACCACCAATCTTCCACAGTCTCATACTATCAGGACTAATCTCATCGGCAAGATACAAATCACCATGAGCATCATAACCATACTCAACTTTAAAATCTACAAGGTCAATGCCCATGATGTAAAACATCTGACGAAGGTAATCATTGATACGAAGTGTCATCTCAATGAAAGGTTCTGGATCATATCCCATTAGACGCACACGGTCTGGTGTCAGGAGAGGGTCATGCTTGCTATCATCCTTCAGAAAGAATTCTACAATCGGTTGTGGAAGTGGAGCACCTTCTACCAGAGTTGTCTCACGAACAATAGATCCAGCAGCACGGTTCCTACAAATAACTTCTAGTGGAACGATGTCTACTTTCTTACAAATCATTTTATTAGCACCAACCATATTAATATAATGAGTTGGGATATTTTCTTTGGAAAGTTTCTCAAAGATGATAGATGAGATACTACAGCAGAGGGATCCCTTTCCTAAGGGATGGTCAACCATCTCACCATTACCAGCAGTTACCTTATCATGGTACTCAATGATGACACGATCAGCATCGTCACCTTGATACACTGTTTTTACCTTTCCTTCTACAATTATTTCCATAAAAAAGAGGGTGTTTTATCACCCTCTATTCTAGCACAGATGTCAATTGGAACCAATCCTTCAATAATACATCACTTAATAATAACTTTAATCTTTGTCTGAGCATTACCATGACGATGCTGGTGTGCCCAACAAGATTTTAATGGAAGTACTTTTCTCTCAGAATACCATCCCCACTTATCGTATTTTGTTACGTATTTAATTTTTTTGCAACGTTTCCAATCCCGTCTAACCATCACATCCTTTTCGGGATATGAATAAGTCCAACTAGTTCTGGGATTTCTGGGATGCGACATTGCTGGTGCTGCAATCAGAAGAGCACTTATACCCAAGAGAAAAGGTTTAATCATTTTCATTATAAAAAAACTATATTATATATCAAAACCAGTCCTTTCTCTGGTGATGTTCAGGCACAATTCTTCCAAGTGTAATTGCTAATAACCCTGCCTCAAACTCAACTGATCTAACTTCCGTATCCTCTGCCAATGTCCAAGCTCTGGTGAAAGATCTTTGAGCCACTCCTCTATGGATGTATGTCTCATCTTTCTCTGTGCTTGCTCTTTTTCCCTCAATGAATAATTTTCCATCTTGAGTATATACGTTAACTTCATCCTGTTTGAACCCGGCAAGAGCAAGTTCCAATTTAGATTCAGTATCACTTACATGAATTAAATTATATGGAGGGTAATTTGCTGTAGTTTCATGTGTATTAAATAGACGATCAAAGTATTCATCCATACCAATACTATTACGATTGATTCTTTCCAGAAGCTGCGGAAGATCTGCAGCACCGTACCTCATTAGGTTTCCCATTTGTACTTCTCCTTTTAAAGCGAGATTTGATTGTGTGGACCCCGAAGGCATCCATAAGTATATAGCAGCACAAAGCATAAAAAAAGAGGTGTTGCCACCTCTACATTTTTATTCGGTTTTCAAGAATTTTCTTCTTGAATTTTTTTCTTTGAACCAATATTATACTTAGTTTCCAAAATCCAGTCTTGCTTATCTTTATATGCAAGAACTTTAATTTGGTTTAAAGGTGCAATATCAGCAATCCCATCAGGATTAATTACACTAATTAGTCCCCAGTCAGCAAGAAGTTGAGTAATTCTATTCCTTCTTTGAACATCATTTAATGTAAGGTTTGCTGGTTTACCATCAAGAGCAAATAACTCCTTAAAGTGAACCAAATAATATTTTCCCTGTTTGTGTAAGATATGACAAGATTGATAAATCTTTTTCTCTTTGCGAGATGCCACTCCAATTCTAGTGAGAGTTTCACGAACCTTCAAAAAATCATCTGGTTCATTTAGGACAATCTCAACCATTTGATTGGGTGTCCAATTCACTTCAGGCTCCTGAACTACACTCATTTTCTTCCTCCAATATCAAGTTTTTGTTTTATAAAATTAAGTTGTTCTTCGGAAAGAATTTTCAAAGACTGTTCTGCTTTCTCATTACTATATCCATAATAAGATTTAACTGCTTCAATATCTTTTATTTTTTCTTTTCGGATCCAAGGAGAGAATCTCTTCTTTACCCTGACTGTATTTATAAGAAAATCATATTGAAGTTTTTTGCTCAATGAGGGATTCATATTCATCTCATTAACAATTAAAACACAATCAATGCTCCCAGATAAACATTTATTAACTACATATGGAGGATATTCTTTTTCCAACGATGAATCTTCATCAATCAGATTGTTTTTTGTTTGATTAATACTATTCAACCAGTCTTTAAGTTCCATCAATTCAAAGAATAAGTTTTTTCTCGTCAGGTGTTACAAGTTTACTACCAAACATTTGATCATATTTTTTACAAACATCCTCTTGGACTTCTGCAATGTAAACAATATGACTTCGTGAAACAGTAATATCTGGATTTTCTTTACTAATCACAGTTGCCCATGGAGCAAATCCAACACCTGTATTTGTAGGAAGAACTACAAGACCATTCTTCACAGTAATAGTGGTTTCATCTTCAGAAACCAATTCTGCCACCACTTCTTCACCAGTGACAATACGCAATAGTTTTACTTCAATCATCAACGTAACTCCCTAATAATAAGATCTTGTAATTGTAAATTAGCATTTGACATTAATCGATACCCAGTTCCAACATAAAGTTGACCCAATACTACAGAGACTGTAGCAATTCCCCAAAAATAATAATAAAATCTAGGTTTTACTTGTGCTCTTAATTTTTCTTTGTTTTTACTCATCAGTTTCCCCAATTAATTCCAAATCTTCAATTTGATCCACTGTAACTTCATTATCTGCAATACGATACCAATGTTTAATTTCCCCACAAATATCTGGACGTTCTCCAAGATATTCAAAGTCATCGCATTTGTTTTCACGCAACCATGCTTGGAGACGATGGTGCATCAATTCTGTTTTACTAATCATTTAAACTTACATTCCACCATAATTTCTGTTAGTGCTGCCAAAAGATTAATCTCTTGGTCTGCTACAAAAGCTGCTTGATACTGATACTTAGAAACAATGAGGACAGCAGCAGCAATACTAGGACCGTCAACGGTGCCATAAAGAGCATCATAAACACGACGAAGTAATACACCAGAATCATTATCCAAATTAGAAACAACCCACTTCCTTACTTCGGGATAGTTTTTTTCCTTAAGGTTCTTAATAAGTTCATCTGTTTTTACCTCCGAAAAACAAGCAAGAATCCCAATATCAATCTTACCAGATACTGAGTATCTTTGGCACTCGTTGAGAACACGTCTCCAATCAGGGAAATACTTATTAATAAGTTCTACGAGAACTTTTGGATCATATTCAACAGTCTCCTCCTCAAGTATAGTCCTGATACGGTTGAAAAAATTTGCTGCGAGTTTTGGTTTATCTTTTGTTTTGATTCCGAACTCGACAACGGCACACCGAGAATGTAAGGGTTCGATGATTTTGTTTTTGTAGTTGCAGGTAAGGATGAATCGGCAGTTGCCACTAAACTCCTCAGTAAACGCCCGTAAGAGGAGTTGTACATCATTGGTTGTGTTATCTGCCTCATCAATGATGATGACTTTGTGTTTTGCAGATGAAGAAAGCGAGACGGTCGAAGCAAAGTTTTTCGCATTGTTTCTGACAGTATCGAGGAATCGTCCCTCATCGGATCCATTGATGACATAATAATCTACTCCAAGTTCATTACATAGTGCTTTAGCTACAGTGGTCTTTCCACATCCTGCAGGTCCTGCAAGAAGCATATTAGGAATCTCACCCATATTTAAAAAATCTTGAAAAGTTTTTTTAATTTCTTTTGGGAGAATACAATCTTCAATAGTCTTGGGTCGATACTTTTCAACCCAAAGAAATTCATCACGAATAGACATAATAATTTATAAAGTAAGTAAGTTAAAATTTTCTTCTAAAGTCTCTTTCCATATCATACATAAGAGCTCTTATCATAAATTCAGAAGAGTTGGAACAATCTTCTAGATTGCAATTGGTATCTCCATATTGATCAAAGGTGCTAGGAAGATTATGAGTTGCAAGAAGTTTACTCAAAACACCCCAATATCTTCTTATGGTTTCATCAGAAAATTTACTAGTAGTCCAAAATACTGAAACGAATCTATTTCCATATTCAACAGATTGGACTTGATGTGGTATACCTGTTTTGTATGTAATTGCATGTCCCATAGGTAATTTAATATCTTCTACATTACCATTAATCAATAATCGCAGGGCACCACCACCATAACTATCGGGTTCACATAAAAAAATAGTAGTACTGAAGTCACCATTAGATGGAGCATCTTGATGGGGTTTGTAATATCCACCAGAATATGTTTTAGTAAACATAGGACTTCCACTAACTTCTGGTGCGGTAAAACTAAAAAAATCAACGTCGGTATCAAATTCTTTCCACATAAGTTGTCTCATTTCTGATCTCACTTCACTTGGTCCAACTGCTTCAATATTACGTTTAATAATTTTTTTAGATTCATCAGATTCAGTACCACTAAGTGTCTTTATACCATCCTCATATTCACAAGAATCACTTTCCATCCAATTTAGTATGGTTTGTGCAGTATCTTTTTCTAAGACTTTTCTTATATAATAATTTGACATCAATACATACCATCACTAGTATAATGTCTCTTCAACTTATATAGAATTCCTTGGAGAACAAATTGAGGGTCTTTCATTGCATCCTCTATTGTGTCATGAGTTTTATCAGGAAGAGACCTTTCTAGTTGAGAAATACTTGTATACAAATCTCTAATAAAAGGATCTACAAATAGACTCTTAGTCCAAAATATTCCAACATACCTTATACCATTTACTACTTCCTTTACCTCATGTGGTGTCCCAGTAGTATACGTCACAGCATAACCAGCAGGTGGTTTAAATGTTTCGATTCCTGAACTGGTACATAATGCCAACTCACCTCCTTCATACTCATCTGGATTACTTAGAAATACAGTAGTGCTAAAATGACCGTTTTTATGATTATCATGATGAGATCTAAAATAACCACCATGTCCCATTTTACTATATAAAGGTTTTCCAGAATACCATGCAGAAGTATAATCTAAATAAGCATCATCGGTATCTAAAGAACTGTGAATAATTTCATCAAGTTTTTCTATTGAAGTAATTGGTCCTACTGATTCAAAATTGTTTTTTATACTGACTTTTTTTCTAAGAAGTTCATCTTCATTCATTTTGTCATCATTATATCCAAAAGAACCAGTGCCATGAGCCCATCGTAAATTGGACACTAATTCTTTTGCAATTTTTACTTGATCATCATCAAGAATTTTTCTAAGAAAATAATCAGACATAATTATTCAAAATTAGAATCAGGTTCAAGTGCAACGTAATAAGTTAGATTATACTTTTCATTAGTAAACTTTGAAAGAAGTTTTTGGGAAATAAGTACATCATAAGTTCCTGGAATGATCTTGATATTTTCAACCTTGAAGTTGAAAGTAAATACCTTTTCAGTTTCACCAACAATAATAGAAAACTCATTAGAAGTATCGTTTTTCTTATCACGAACAACCAATTTAACAACCCCATCTTCACCGATAACAGAAAGATCTGGAAGTTGATAGACTGCAGATGCTTTAATCATCTTATCCAATTGAGAATGCTCAAGTTGGAAAGAAACATCTTCAGTTGGAAGAGACAATTCCTTATTGGGAGGTGTCACAATAACCTCAGGATCAGCAAAAAAGTATTTTACACGACGTTTACCTTCACGAATAATTACGTGAGAATTGTTTTCAAAATCCAAGTCTGGATCTTGATGAAGTCCAAGACCATTCAGAAACTGATTGAGGTCATAGATTGCAAAATCCTTTGGGAAGGATTCCTTTACTTCTGCTTCAGCAAGAATGTTCTTCATCACACTAATAGTGCTGAGTTTAGAACCACTTTTAACTAGAATTGACTGGTTAATAGAAGCAAAGTTTTTAAGAATAGTAATGGTTTCAGGAGATAGTTTCATAGCAAATTTCAATTTTCAATAAGTTCCAAATGATTGATTAGGAGGATTGTATAGTGTAGTACCTTGAAGAGGTCTTGTCTAGGGGTTCCTTTGCTGTCGTAACGGTCAATATATTTGACAACATTACCACCAAAGAAACCCTCACGACGACTATGTTTAATCTTGTCTAGAGTCTGGTCTGAACTTGAGTTTTTGTCAACATAATGCTGACTATAGGTAGATATTAAGTAACTTTCAAGTTCTTTTAAAATATTACCTTCATTATATTTCCAGTCAATATCATTATTAAATTCAATTACATCATAGTGTCTTTCCGTATTATACCTAGAAAAATCTAAATCTAATCCCCCTTCTTCTGGATAATATTCAGACATACCATAAAGGTTTTCTGTATCTCTCAGAGAATATCCATCCAATTTAATTTTATCTTCACTGTCTTTACACATTCAATAACTCCAAGGATATAACATGTCAAATCAATTATAGCAAATCTAAGAACAAAGGTCAACAGGAAACAATCTTACTGAATCCTTTAACTTTATCAAACTTGATTGTCTTATCAAATAGGTCAATCATCTCATCTGTCTTATGTGAGATTACTAGTATATTTGCATCAGTAAGAACGTATCTAATAATCTTTGTAAAATACTCAATACCATTCCCATCCAAAGAACTATCAAAGACTTCATCGAGAATAAGAAGATTTGTACTCACAGAATTTTTCATCTTAGCAATTTCCCTCCAAGTAAAGAGAAGAGCAAGATTAATTCTCATTTTCTCACCTTCACTAAAAGAAGGGTAAGAAAAATCTTCATGTATCGGTGTCTTAATAGATTCATTGAACTCTTCATCAAGATTAAAGTTGATGAATAAGTCCATCATCTGAAGGTACTTATTGATTTGCTGATTCATCAATGGAAGATATTTTTTTATAATTTTTTTCTTTACCCCACCATCTTTAAGCAAACCTTGAGTGAATTCGTAATAAGAATAAAGTTGATTATACTTTGCCCTATCAATTTCAACTCTTTTTATTTTTTTTGATATATCTTCTAACAGGTCCCGTTCAATATTCTTCTTTGCAAGTCTATCGGTAATGTCTTGAATTTCATTTCTAAGATTTTTGATTTGTCTATTAATCCCAGAAATAGTAACATGGTTGTTTGAAATTTCATTATTGAGTTTTGTAATCTCCGTAGAATAGGTTAAAAATTTCTTCTCCTTTTCTTGTTCTACATTGATTGTGTCCTCAAGTTCCTTGTATCCGTCATTGAGTTCTTTAGATTTTTTTTCAATGTCTACAATTTTATCTAGGCGAAATTGATTCTCAATACTTTGAGTACAGGTTGGGCAAACCGTATTTTCCTTAAAAAAGTTATATTCAGTATCAATAGTTTGTATCCGTTGCTCTAATTTTGCCTTAATTATACTTAACTTTTTTAAGGTTTTTTTAGAAGAACTAAGATTCTCTAATTCTGGTTGAAGTTGACCTTCAATGTATTCCAACAAGTCAGAATTCTTATTTGTCAGTACATCAGTTTCTTTATGCAATTTATCAATATAATCTTGTTTCCCATCCATCGTCTCTCTTCCACTCTTCTCAATCTCTAGAAGGAAGTTATTTTGCATAGAATATTTTTCTTCCAAAATACTATGCTTTGCATTCAAGTCTTTAACTTTATCAATTGTTACCTTAAGTTTCTCCTTTAGAATAACATTCATTGAAGAAAATATTTTTATATCAAGCAGATCTTCAACAATTTCTCTCCTATTAGATGCTGTCAATTGCATAAAAGGAATAAATGAAGCACTACCAAGAATAACAATCTGAGTGAAAGATTTATAATTTAACTTAAGAATATTTTTTTCCAACCAGTCTTGCTGATCATTTACTGATGCCAACTGATCAAGAATTTCACCGTCTTTATATATTTCAAAGATGGCTGGTTTAATTCCTCTACGAACTTTCCAGTTATTATTATTAGTCTCAAATTCTACTTCTACTAATGTTCCTTTATCGTTTGTAGAATTTATTAACTGACTTTTTGTGATTTTTCTAAATGCTTTATTAAAAAGACCAAAGCATAAGGCATCTAACAAAGTGGACTTACCACTTCCATTAGAACCTATAATCAGTGTTGTCTTTGATTCATTAAAATCAATCTCTGTAAAATTATTTCCTGTTGATAAAAAATTACAAAACCGTATCTTCTTGAATGTTATCATCTAAGTCTCTTGGAGGAATCACAAAGTCATTAATGGTTATTATAGCATAATTGTAATCATGCATTTCGCAAGTCTTTACTGCCAACTCACCGTCCACTTCGGTGACTGACATGGGAGGGTAATCCTCTGCTTCCAGTAATCCAGCATATCTTTCTGCATCATCCCCATCTTCAAAGAAATAAACAGTCTGATCACCATAATCATTTAGAACAGCATATGCCCCTTCCCCTTCTTGCCCGTTTATTGTTAGTATAAACATGTATTTGATATGTTTAAAACCTTCTTTTATTTATTATTCAATAGATAGTGCCTCCATATAAACATCTTTTATAATTTTCTTTGCTATATTTTTATCTAAATCAAACTCAGATTCCTCTATATACTTCTCCAAAACTACTATTGTATTCTCAACATCCACTTCACATTCTTGGAAATTTGAATCATCAACATCAATAGTTTCAGTAACTTTCAAATCAATATACTTTGCTTTAGAAAGTTTATCTAAAAATTTATCAAACTTTTTTTGATTGGTTTTTTTAGTTACAATTACCTTTACTATTTTATCTTCATACTCCGCAAGATCAATATCATTAGAATCATTATCTTCATAATATATTTTTTCAAAAATATTATAAGGATTTTCAATATGCTCTAACTCATAAGTATCAGTATCGAATATACTAAATCCACGTTTATCATTTATATCATTCCAAAACATTTGGTATGGATTACCAACATAGAATATTCTACCATCATTACTTCTAGTATGATAGTGCCCAGTAAATACTTTATCAAACTTTTGAAATATTTTTTTATCCATCCCATTGGGTTGCATCTGACCAGGGAAAACAGGAAAATCATTTAACTCCAAATGTCCAAGTGCAACCTTTGCCTTTGTACTTTCAATTACGGAAAATACTTCTTCCTGATTATCGGCACAAATCCATGGCATCATAAGAAAATCACAACCACCAACATTGAACTCCTTTGGTGTTGATACTTTTATTACATTATTATACTCTTCTAATAAAGTATCAATAGCATTTACCTTATTAGTGTTCTTATAGTAAGTATCATGATTCCCAACTATATTATATACAGTTATACCTAAGTCATTAAATTTATTATATACATTTTCCTTTGCCCATTTTAATGCCCAATAATCAATACCTTTACGATTATCAAAAGCATCACCAAGATGAAAAGCAACTTTTATATCGTTCTCTTCTAAGTATGGAAAGAAAATATTATCATAAAACTTAGCAAAGTAATCGTGAAAGTTTTTATTTGCTTTCTTAAAGTTGTAATGAGTGTCAGTGATTATCGCAATTTTCATAATAATTTGTAAGCTAAACTAATTCGCATTGGACATGTTTGCCTAGAGTACGCATATGCTTTATGTGTAATGTCTCCAGGAAAAACTACTAATCTTCTTTGTATTGGAGGGACAATAAACTGTTCTTTTTCAGATTTTTTAAACTGAGTAAATCCACCCCAGTCAGAGTCATATTGATTTATGTAAATTAAACAAGATATTGGAACTCCATCTTTATGAAAGTTTCCATCTTGTCCAAACCACTGTCCATTAAAGTAAGCAGTTGCTAAATCATGCTTACTTCCAATAATATCATAAACTCTATTAAGAATATATGAATTAAAATACTCTTCTTCTGTAACCTTTAGTTTAAGAAAAGACCCATGACCCTTATTTCTTGGATCACTTCTCTGCATACCCCATTTTGCACCATTAAGAAATTTTATAATATATGATAATTCTTCATCTTTCAAAAAATTATCATATATTTTAATATCATCCATCATTGATACAATTTCATCTGGATATTATCCTTAATAGTATTGTACTCTGAAGAATTATATCCGTCACCATCTACACTAAAGACTTCATCATACCCACTTCTTTCTATAATTTTTTCTTTTATCTCCATCTGTTTCTTTTCTTTTTGAATCCTACGAAGAAAAGCATAGTAAACTATCTGAGTAAAATATGCAAAGGGGTTTGTTCTTTCTGTATTAAAGTTATTAATATAATGAACACAATTTTCAACTCCATCACTTATCATGTCTTCTCTAAACATGTAGTTGACAAAGTTTGGACGGTATGATAAATGAGTGGCAATCTTTAAAAAGCAATCACCAAGATAGTTTGTAATCTTTGGTGGTGATAAACCTTTAATTTTTGCTATTTCTACATTTTCTTTGTAAACAACCAGAGCAGCATGAAAATCTTTATTGTTAACATAGTGGGGATTTTTTCTTTCTTTTCTCATTTGAGATTTTTAATTAATGTTTCCTTTGTTTATATTATAACACTAAATCCCAAAAGTTGACAATGTTAGGCACTAATGTGTACAATAACTCTGTGGAGTTTGAAAGTTATATAGTATATTAATTACTAGAGTTATTACTTGGATTTGATTTATAAAGTTTCTCAAAAGATATTCTAGCATCTGCTACTGTAGATAAGTACCCCATATTTGAGGATAGTCTGTTCTCTGATGTCTCTTTATTTTTTTTCTTTAGATAACGTGCATATACTTCTAACATAGTTTCATCACTTACTTCAGATAAAGTTAGGACTCTATCCATATTTAATACAAACATTGAATCATCAGTAAATTTTATCCATGGGTTAATTTTTAATCCACTCATACCAAACTGCTTCATACTAACAGTCTCAACAGTTACTGGATTTTCTAGTATAAGTAATGTTCTATCGTCCTCTTCACAAGGACATACTTTAGAAAATATCTCTTCTCCTGATATTAGTTTAATGACTGCGAAGAACTCTTCTCCCATGTGCTACTCCTTAAAATTAATTTGTAGTACTTCATAATTAAAATCTTCTTGATTGTAAATCTTAATTCTTTCTATTAAATGATTTAGTGTATAATTTTTTTTAGATTTATACGTAATATCATCTGCAATATCATAAAGTACTGCTTGAGTTTTATTATTACCTTTACGTAATACCCTACCAATACTCTGTAGGTTCCTTACTCTTGATTTAGATGGTGATGCAAATATAACATTATGTAGATTCCGAATGTTAACACCTGTGCTGAACGTTCCATATGATGCAACAATAATTGCATTATTTTCTTTTTCAGTAATCTCTCTTACTCTTTCTCTTTCTTCTGCATCTACTCCACCAAAAACAAAAAATACTTTTCTACCTTTGGTTACAGAATTATTTATTAAGTTATAAATTGGTACTCCATGATTTTCTACTCTACTAAAAAGTATGAGTGAATTTCCTTTTAAATCTAATGCAAGATTTTTTATGAACTTATTTCTACGTTCATTACCAATAATATATTGTATTTCTTCTTCGTATTCATTGAACTTATGTTCATCATGCTTTAAAAGAAGAACTTTAATTTGTAACTTAGACAAATGTCCCTTTTCAATCAACTCTTTAGTTTGAGTTACTTTATACGATGGTCCAAATAATCCTTCTAGAATCCACTTATGTGTCTGCGAACCATCTAAAGTTCCAGTAAAACCAAACCTATATTTTGCATTATCGGTCTTTGTCATAATGCTGATTAATGACTTTGACTTAAATAAATGAGCTTCATCACCAATTACAACATTAAATGGTTCAAAGTAAGGACGTTTCATTTTATAGATTGATTGCCATGTAGTAATTACAACACTTGAGTTAGTTGTTTTTTCTCTACCTGAATAAATTTTATGGCAATATTTTTCTGCATCCCACCCATAATCTTCAAAGTCTTTGAACATCTGTTCAACCAATGAAGTAGTTGGAACTACAAGCAGTATCTTTTTACCAGTTTCTGCAAAGTATCTAACAACAGCATAAATCATCAAAGATTTACCAGACCCTGTTGGTGATACAATAAGTTTCCTATTGTATCTTAACGCATCGTAAACTGCTTCTATCTGATAATCTCTTGGTTTTAATGAAGTTATCTTAGAAAGGTAACCCTTTACACCATCTAAGGAGATACCTTCATTAACTTCAAATGGTGTACCATAAAACTTATTATCTAGAAACTCGACTGAATAATCGGACTTCTTTGCCCAAGAAATAATTTTATCCAATAGACCAACATATATTTCACCAGTATGTGGGGAAAATAATCTAATCTTACCATCCCAATATTTACTTCTATACTGGGGCATAAATTTTGCACCAGGAACTTCAAAAGTAAAATAGTCACACAACTCTTGTTTTATATGTGGTTCTGTTTCTATAGTTATATAAATTTCGTTTTTCTTTTTAATCGTTAAGTCAGTCATATCCAGCAGTAAATCTCATAAATTCAATTGCATTTTTTATCTGAAAAGTTCTATTTAATATTGTTTTCAATATACTATCTAGGTAAGATAGCATAGCCTGATAATAATCTAATTTAGACAGTGACTTGATTAATTCACTATCAGCATCTAGATACTTATCTAAATCATTTTTTAAAACTTTATGATCAAAAGGTTTTTGTATGTATATATCTGGTTCTGCTTTTCCTGAGTAGTATAACCATTTTTCTTTTTTAAGTACTTTATATTTACTTTCTTCCATTTTTTTTAGGAGGAGAATATTATTGTAAATTTTATAATACTTTGAATGCAGTGAAGGTATTCTTATAGACTCATTATGTAAATTATCTGGGTCTATTTTTGAATCTTGTTCCCATAATGTTTGAATTTCATCAATGTTCATAGTTTAAATTTTTATGATATCATAAATTGTATATTTAAAAGTTGCTGTTGCGCTTAAGTAATTTGATTGAGCATCTCTAGAATCAAAACTAACAGCAGAAAGAGATACTGGAAATAATCCTTGAAATTTTATCTCAGCAATAGAATTGAAATTACTATTATAAACTAGTAAAGAAGCATTTGCCTGTCCTGAATAAGCATTAAAAATTCCAGGAGTAATTGGATCATTGAATATTAAATCTGCATACTCTTTTACTGACTCTGGATATCCCAAACCTCTTATCCAGTTATGGATGGTCAAGTAATTTTCCATTTCTTCATCAATAAGAAATTCCAAAGTTAACTCATCATATGTTAGTTTATCTCCAGGAATTGGAATATCTTTTAAATATGATGATTGAACAGCAACACCCAAATTGACCGAAGGTATTTGAGCAGAATTTGAAAAAAAATCAATCTTTGGGTATTTCGATAGTACAAATTTAAACCCCGTAGCAGTTAAATAATTTCTATTTGATATTTGCTTTGATTGAGGGTTTGAGTATGTCATTACAATGAAATATCTATACTTAAATATTTATGAGCATAAAAAAAACCCCCCGAAGGGGGGTGGGTTCTGATTATTAGTCTAACAATCTCCTACATATTCTTTTGCATTGATTTTGTTTAAGTGAGTCGCATTCAATTATACATTCGTAGTAATCATTAATTTTGTCGTGTTCAGATTCAAATTCGTCAATTGTATGTTCTAAGTGTCTCCATTCATCAAATTGTGCTCTCGATAATAAATTGTGCATGGTAAACCTCCATATAGATTAAAACATAATGTAGGGGAAGGAAGGGTTCATTTTTCCACCTCGAATAATTCTATACTATATATACAGTTTGTGTGTAAATCAATACATTCTAGCAATAAAAATTTATGCCTACGAACTTATACTTACACATAAAAAAAGAGACCCCGAAGGGTCTCTGAGAAATATGTGAATGATGAATCACATAAGGTTGTCAACACGTACTCTTCTGTAGTAACGGTTGGAGTTAGGTTGGAGACGACCAGCACCTGCATTAGTGCCTTCCGCAAATGGGTTAGCAACAATGCCGTAACGAGTCTTGAATCCAATCTTAGGCTGGAAGGTGTTCTCTCCAACTGCACGTACCATCTGGAGGGGTACATATGGGCAGTAGAATAGACCTGCGTCGTAAGGTGAAGAACCCTTATAACCAACAACGTAGTACTGGCTAGCACTGTTGTTTGCTGCATATGGGTCAATGTAAACTCTGTAACGACCGTTAAGGATACCTGCGAAGGTATTACCTGCGTCGTCTACGTTGAGGTTTGCATTGAGTGCAGGGGTGTAGTCGAGAAGACCTGCGTGGGTTAGAGCTGATGCAACGTCTGCGGAGCAGAGGATCATATTGCCCTTTCCTCTACGAGTTCTTTGTGCAATCTGGTTTGCATCTCTCTCGATTTGGAAGATAAGTCCTTTGAACTTCTCAACAGACCAACGACCATTGCTGTCAACGTCAAGGTCAAAGATACCTGAAGTTGCAGTATTAAGGGTTGCTCCTTGTTCAGCAATCTTGTAGATTGTTCTGATGACTTCACGGTTGATTTCAGCAAGAATCTCTGTGGAGAGAATGTTTGCCAATTCCGCTTCAGCATTCAGACCGTGGATTGCCTTAAGGTCTTGTGCGAGTTCCAAGGAGTACTCTGCTTTGAGTGCTCTTGACTTTGCTGTTACGGTGACTTTCTCGATTGAGAATGCCATCTCGTTGAACTCAGCACCACCAGTTCCGAGACCTTCTGCCTCATTGGTGCCCATGCCCTGACCGACGTTATAGTCGAACTGATCAGCAGTTGCTTCTGGGTTCAGAAGACCTGGGTTTGAACCACCCTGTGAGATAGTACCGAAACCAACTGTACCACCAGCACCAACAGCTGCACTGTTGTTGGAAGGTTGTCCAGAGAATGCGGTGTTTGCTTCGTCGAAGAGTGCTTCTGTACCACCTTGATTGGTATACTTGGAACGCATCGCAAAGATGAGTCCAGTAGGTGCATTCATTGGTTGAACGCCTGCTAGGTCATATGCGACCAAGTTAGGCATTGAACGACGAATGAGTGAAATAAGTACTGGGTCGAAACCAGCAACAGGTGATGCACCTGAACCAGAGAAACCAGCATTACCAGTTCCTGATGGGTCAGTGTTCATCGTTGGAGTCTCGTACAGGAAGTCACGTTCCTCACGTAGAGATCTCTCTTGGTTTTCTAGCAGGATTGCAGTAACTGATCTGCGGTGTGCATCCTTGATTTCACCTAGACCTTGATAGTCTAGGAGTGGTGCCCACTTCTCCTGCAGTTGTTCAGCATTGAACATTTGCATTGGAATTTACCTCGTTAAAATGTTTTGTTTGATTGATAATTAAAAAATCACTTTTTTGAAACTCTCTCAAGAGTTTGTAAGTAAGTACCCATAACACCTGATGGTGCTTCTGGAATTGCTTCTTCAGCAATATAATCTTGAGTGTTTCTTTGAGTAACTACATTTGATGGAAAATATGATTCCCTCAAAGTTACTAGTTTCTCACGATAGTCATTTTCACTACCAAACTCAACATTTTCAGCAAGAGAAGCAAGCTTGTCTTTCTGTGATAATGCGAGACCTTCAGAAACTTCTGAGAAAATTACATCAGAAGTTGATTCTGCTAATCTCTTATTGAGATTAACATTTCTTTCGATCTGTTCGTTGAGTTTTGACTCCATTTCATCTAGTTTATCTACCATGCTCTCAAGCACATCATATTTATCTTCAGGGATTGATACATAATGATCTTCAAATAGGCCCTTCAGGCCCAGGAGGAATGACTCAGATGCCTGAGTTTGAATTCCTCTTTCCACTGCGATGGTGTTCTCTTGGATCCACTCATCGGCAACATACTCAAGATAAGAATCAACTCTTTCAGTCAATTCTTCTGCTAGTTCAGAAGTTGCTTCTGCAAGCTTCTCCTGATACTGTGTTTCATAGTGTGAAACAACAGCTTCTTCTAGTTGCTCTAGTCTTGTGTTTAGAGCAGCTTCAAAAATAGTTTTTGCCTTTTCTCTAAACTCTTCGGAGAGCTCTTCTCCAGATAGAAGAGCATTTACATCCTCTTCAATTTGATTTTCTAGTAATTCAAATTCAGGACTTACTTGCTCTTCGGTTTCTTCAGAAACTTCTTCTTCAGAAACAATCTCAGTAGAATCCTCTTCTGAAATGGTTTCTTCTTCTGCTTCTACTTCTTCCTTAGATACCTTCATTGCTTCTGCAGCTTTTGCTTTAGCATTAACCACATCCCTTACTTGGGACAGGGTAGCACCTGGAGTTTTTAGTTTTGCTGAATCGTCATCAGACTTGTAGTTATCTGGAGTAGGTCCACCTAGATCTTCCCAGTTTCCTGTTTGACCTGGAGTTGCAACTGGTGTTGCACTCTTTGATGGTGCTTCTGCTGGTTTTGCGTTAGCATTAACAGCAGTCTTGGATTGCGTAGTGCCTACTTCCATTTCCTGTAAATCGTTGCCACTGGACATTTGTTACTCTCCGAAAGACTATATATTATTAATCTATATTTATTTATAAATTATATATTTGATAAAAACTGTTGGAATAAGTCAAGTTTATGCTCATCCAATACTTTTTGGTCAACAAGACTATTAATTCTATTCTGAGTTCTCTCTGCAAGTTGCTCACGAAGAATTCCTCCTTCCCAAATCCACTCTTTTCCTTCCATAATTCCTGATACAAATGCATCAGGTGCAGAAGGATCAGCAACAATATCAGCAGCAGTTGCTAACATAAAATCTTCACCAACAACGGAGTAACCTTCATTTGATTGACGAAGTGAACCTACACCACGAGAAGAAACACCAAGGCAAACACCTTCATCTAAAAGGTTTGCTGCAATTTTTCCCATTGGAGTTTCGAGAATTTTAGCTTTGCCTCTAAAATTACTACCGTCTCTTTCGAGCATAGTAATTTTATGGGAAACTCTATCTAGGTTTACAGTTGGACCATCTGGATGTCCAAGTTCACCCAATGCACGACCTTTATTAATGAAGTTTTCGTTATAACGTTTTACTTCTCTTTCAAGAGTTCTCATTTCATAAAGTCTCTTGTTTCTATTAGGTCTATCTGCTTGAAGAAAAATACCCTCAATAAAAAGGGATTTTTTACCATCTTTTTCTTCGGTAATTACTTTTACCTTTTCGATTTCTTCTGTGATTAGTTTCATTTTAGTTAGTAAATGCTACTGGGGTTGCTACGACAGTTCCACCTGCTACTGAAATTGCTGCACCAATATCTTTCTGTATGACTTCACTGCTTTGAGCAAGTAAAGTCATAGATGCTGATGAAGTATTTGCAATTGTAATAACTGATGCATCTGTTGCATGTGTATTAACCAAACGTACTACTCTAGCTGCAGTAATTGCAGCATCAGTAGAGGCACTCTCAGTATTTAAAGGCTTGATTATCATTATCCTAAAGTGAGTCTTATTATTTATTTATGATTATCATTACTCTTCTTCTTGTCCCACATCAGAATCCTCTTCTGATTCAACTTCGTTTTCTAAGTCGAACATTTGGGAAACAACTGCTGGTCTGATTGTTTCAATCCTTCCCATTGCTTTTTTCATCAATGTATCTTTGATTGCATCACTTGCTTCGACAGAATCACCAGATGCAATCAAATCAATTAAGTTATCCATGTTAATTAAAGTTAGTTAACTAAAAATTATTTATATCTCTCCTGTATTTCCCGCATCTGGTTCCATAATCTGTTGACCCATATCACCAGGACTTCCACCAGTTTGTTCTCCTGGCATTGGTTCCTCTTGTGGAATTTGGGATTGTACTGTTATTTTTGGATCTAATACAATACCATCTTCAATTTCCTTATCCATCTGCTTTTTAATTTCCAAAATCTCAGAATCAGTCTGCTTAAGAATTTTTGTTTTTACATATTCTACTGAGAAATATTTTCCCAAATATGGTTCTATAGCACCAACTGCTGACAATTTGTCATTAAGAATTTCTGTTTCTTTTAGTTCAGTAAAATGATTATCATATAGGAAATCATATTGAATATGGTCAGATAATTTTTCCCAGTCATCCAATGAAACAATATTTTTAAGTATTAACTGAGTTTTCAACATGTCATTAAACATTGTTGTAAATCTCTTACGTAATCTACCAACAAACTTTGTGAATCTAACTTCGTCTCTTAAAATTTCCGAAGAACGTCCTAGACTAAAACCACCACCTGAATTTGTTCTTGTTTCTGGAACATTAAGTGATCTGAAAAGTTTCTTTTGGAAATACTCGATATCTGCTAGTTCACCCAAGTTTTGTCCACCAGGTAGTGTTGTAATTTCTGTTCCTCTACCACCTTCACGACGAGGAAGCCAGAAATCCTCAAGCATTGCCATATACTTTCTGTCATCTTTGACTTCACCAGTATCTGCGTTATAGACTAACTTGTTTCTATAACGATTCATTACATCACGTAGGTATTGCTCTGCTTTAATTTTTGGGAGATTTCCAACATCAATATAGAAAATTCTACGTTCGGGTGCTCTTGATAGTCTGTAGATAACTAGACTATCTTCAATCATGCGAAGTTGATTGAGTGCCTTAACTGCTTTATGGAGATACGATAAAACTGTTTGCTTATTTCTATCGACTAATCCAGAAGTTACATAAGTAACGGAGTCTTTTGATAGTTTAACTACTTTGGACTGGGATTTGTAGTTTGATCCTATTGAAATTCCTGACCCAGGAGACGGATCATACTGATAATATTCTTCCATTTCTGGATTTACAATATCAACGTTATCTTTATTTGATATTGATTGTCTTATTGCATTTTCTACTGTACTCTTATCACTCTTAATTTTTCTAATTAATTTAATTTTAAGAGGGTCTACATATCTTACTTCTTTAATTCCATCTTGTGGTTTATTCATATCTATTACTTTGTGGTAATAGATTCTTCCATCAACATACCAATTCCTAAAAATTTCATGTGATTTTGCATCAAAATCCATGATTTCTTTAATATATTTAAACTCGTCTCTAATAGCCTGCTTTAACTTATCTGATGCAGGTAGATTAGAAAGTTCTAGTTCTACTGGTGAATCATTTAAATCAGATACAATTGCTTCATCAACAATATCTTCAATTGCACTATCGCACTCTGGGTGCAGTGACATCTCTCTATATCTTTTTATTAAATCCTGCTCATTTTTAAATACTCCTTCAATGTCAACATACTGACCATAGAATCCACTTGAAAGATAATAATTTGATTTATCTTCATCATTAGAAATAACGGGAGAGACAACCTTATTGTTCTTGCTGCTCTCCCCACCATCAAATTTAAAACCAAATAATTTAGGCATTTTAATATACTAGACCTTTTTAGTATTTATGTGGTCTCACTTGTACCTAAAATAGTAGTCTCGTCAGAACCTCTTAGAGCATCCCACCACTGAACTTGTAAATCAACTGTGAATTCTTCAACAGAATCTGCAGCATCATATGATAGTTCAATAGCACTAACATTAGTTGGGAAAGTTCCGTAGAACTTATATACCTTAAGAACAGGCATTGTATCGGAAGTTGAAGGTAATGCACCAGCAGTAGAATCTGCTGCAGGAGTTCCTCTTCCAAGTTGACGAACAATCATTTCTGTCTGATAAGCAGCAGGAGTGATAACACCTGCATTATCGTCATGACGGTTGATGAAATTCATCCACATTTCAAATGCATCTCTGATTTTGAAGTTGGTGTCATTAATTACAGTGATTGTCCAAGGATCGAATGTTCTATCACCAGCAATCTTTAGATTTCTTCCTCTGAATGGAATATCAATAACATTTACATTAGAAGCAGGCATTTGTGCTGCTTTAATCATAAATCTGAAATCATCATCTACCTGAACATCAGTAAGACCTGCTGGAAATTGAACTTCGCATTCAAATAAATTGGGTCTTGCACCACCACCAACTAATCTTGATTTGAAGTCGGTAAGTGTTCTCGAACTATAAGTTGGAGTATTTGTTGTGTTTGAATTGGCCATTTTTAGTTACCTTTACTTTAAATAAAACATTAAATGAGAATATTATGAAAAAAATTAGACATTACCGACAACTTCAGTGAAGCTAACACCACTGCGTGTAGCAACGAATGTTAGACCAATGAAGTTTATAGAACGAGCAGGTTTTACGAAAATATCAGCAACCATCTCATTAGAGTCCACAACTTCAGGTGTGTTATTTGATCTATCACATACGACTAAGAACTCGGAGATTCCTCTCTTTGCTTTAATGTCACGTAAGTAAGGTTCAACAATATTGATGAAGTTTGTTCTTGTAATCTCATCATTGAATTCAAACAATTGGGATCTAGATGCCTTAGCAATTGCTCTTTCAATTGTTAGGAATAGTCTACGAACGTTAATTCTATCAAAAGCAGAACCATAAGAAAGTGCAGTCTTATCACCAAATAGAATGATTCCTTGACCAGGAGAAGAAATTACTGGATTAATTCTCTTAGTGTATAGTTCATCTCTTTGAACTTGAGATGGATTATATGCAAGTTTAATTGCATTATTAATTGAACCTCTATTTGGTCCTGCAGGTGAGAACCAAGGATATTGGTCAATTGCTGTTCTTGCCATCAGACCAGCAATATCAGAGTTACACTCAAGATAAACAAACTTATTATTGAATCTATCTAATGTATACTTGATTCCACTATCAAGAACTGCGTAAGATGAAGAAGTAATTGGGTCAAAGAAATTAAGGATATTGTTTGTTTGATCTGCGGAAGATGCAACATTTACAACATCATTTTTATGTGGTGAAATAACTGCAATACAGTCCTTTCTTTCCTCAGCAATGCTAATCAGAAGATTTGCTTTTGCTTGGGATTGGTAAACAGTGCTTCCACCAGAAGGTCCCATAATTAGGAAATTAATACCATACTCTGCTGGATTTCTGAATACTTCATATCCATTGTTGATATTTCCTAAAGTTGCTTCCATACCACCAGTGTTGGAATAATCTTGACCAGCACTAAGAGTATATCCCCTATTGCCAACTACATTGAAAGTTGTTGACTGTGCGTCAGTTCCAATAGAACCTGTAGTTGCAGTAAATAGGAGATTATTAGAAGCAGTTGGAGTTAAACCACTTGAAACAGCAGATGTTAAAGAACCATTATAAACATAACTTGATTTTATTTTAATGTAATCTTTTAAGAAAACTCCCTCGTATGGAGAAATTTTTGCATCTTTTGCTTTTGATAGGAAAATGTGCTTCTCTAAAAGATTTGATGCAGATCCAGTAATTTTTCCACTATCATCAATTAGTACTACGTGAATACTATCATTCTTTGAGCTTCTCTCCTTTGAATACTCTGAAGTCTTTGGTTTTGGTGCAATAGACTTCCAAAAAATAGTGCTATTAGTTACATCTAGTTTTTGTTGTTCGTACCAATCTTTTGTGCCAGTACCAGCAAGACTTGATTGAAATTCTGCATGGACTGTTCCTGATGCATCTGTTGCAACAATATTTGAATCAAAAGTAAATGAGAACGTTGGTGAACCTTTACTATATTCAATTGGTTGTGAGGTTAATGTTGCTGCGTCTAGTCTATCTGTTACTTTTACATAAACCTCTTCTTTACCAACTCCAGTAATAATTCCTCTAACAAATCCATTAAATGTAGTGACACTTCCGTCAGAATTACCTTCATCTGAGGAAATTGCTTCAGATAGAGCATATCCAACTTGAATATTTGTTGGAGTCTCTGTATATGTTGGTCTTTCAAAATCGAAAGTTTCACCAGTCAGTGGTGAACCATTAGTGGTAACGATAATTGCACCAGTTCCATTTTGAACGAGTTGAATCTCCGAGGAACCAATGGAAGTAACACGTCCTGTGCCAGTAATATTTGAATTCGTTACAATATCTCCATACGAAATAAGTGCTGTGGAAATACCAGTAATTGTATCGGTTCCAATGCCAATATCACCAGTAATAGATCCAACTGTAACGTTTGTTGTTTGAGTGATTGCAGTTGTAGCAATACCAGTGATGATTTGATCTGCAAAATCATCAATTACACAAATTTTTACTCCATTTGCCCATGAACCTGGAGTCTTTGCTGCGAAAGACCAAGTGGTATCATTTACATGATTCGTATCGAAATCTTCTGACGAATCAATCTTTAGTGTGGAAAGACCATCACTATTTGCAGTTAGGATGGTATCACCGTCTGCTCTTACAACACGAAGAATACCACCATAGGAAAGATAGTTTGACGCACTTAACCAGAATTCATTCTGACTATTTGTTTCTAATGGTTTACCAAATATTTCTAATAATTGAGACTCTGACTCTACTAAGACTGGAGTATTAATGGGACCTTTTTGAAAGGGGCCAACAAATGCACCAACTTGTGCTGCAACCCCGTCAATTCTACCAGTAGTTAAGTCAACTTCCCTTACCTTTACACCAGGTGATGCTAAGTTTACAGCCATTTTTTGTACCCTCTAAAGAAGTTCATTTAATCTAATAATATTTATAAATTAGTACTTCTAAAACGGGGAAATTTCGGGAAACAACTACCAGTCTGGATAATCTACAAAGAATATCTTGTATTTATTTCTATATTTTTTCTTTTTAGTTTTGGATACTCTCTTTATTGTGCAGTTTTTGCACTCATACGAATATATTGACTCTGAGTCTGTTGCATTTTTATGTGTTTTATAAAATCCACTCATTAAGTCCTTTACCTCACCACATACTCTACATTTTCTTTCGGATAAAAATAAATTATCTGGATCAAAGTCTTGCATTAATTATATTCCCACATGTATGACCTATCACCATACTCATCTGTATACCATCTATCACCATTATTATCTACAAAACTTTCACTATCCAATCCATCAGACATAAAACCAAAAGGTGCCATATCTTGTTCAATTTGATTTCTCTGCTCATCATATATTCGTTTACGTACATCATTATCCGTCATCTCCTTAAAATAGTCTTGAACGACTAACCACGAGAAAATTACTAAGCACATTGCTAAGTCATCATTGCATCCATCCTCAGCTTCAAATGATCCAGTCTTTTGAATAAATGTAGTGAGCTCACTTATAATGTCATAATCGCAGATGATAAGTTTATCATCTTCAATAATTGTTTTTAAATTTGAACATCCAATTTTCTTCACAGTTTTGGACATCTTAACTCCAAGTTGTGATTTCTTCCCAGAAAAACCTTGACCAACTAATTGCCCTGCTCTTCCTCTCATTGAGCACATTAATAAATTTTCATACTCCAAATCATACTGAAGTATACTTGATACTTGTTCTCCAATATCATTAACTTCAACTAAGATAAATGATTTATTATATGCTCTTCCTACTCTATCTATGATTGATGGAAAAAGTATTGGTTTTATCTCATTATTTTTATACTTTGCTACCACTTTATATGGAAATGTTGTTATATCAAAAACAACAAATGCTGAATAGTCTTTTCCTGTTCCCCTAGCAACGTCAACTGTAATCATATAATTTCTATTTTCTTTTGGTTCTTCGTAAATATCTAAACCTTTATTTTTAGATAACGGATCATTATAAACCATAGACCTTAATTTTGAAGGTGCAATAAGAGTATCAACAGAACCTAAGAACTCGCATTCAAACTCTTGAGTGAATTGTCTCTCTGATGTGTTTCTTATAGTTTCTTCTTTCCAAGCAACATCTCTACCTGGAACAGCACTCCAATGAACTTCTAAAGGTATATAACCATTCTTTTGCCTCTCTGCATCATGCCAGAGCTTGTAGAACATATTCATCCCATTGGGAGTAGAGATGATAATTACTTTAGTGGTTTTACCTGAAGAAATAGTTGGATATACAGAAGAGAAGAATTGCTCTGCGATATGATTTGGGATAAACGCAAATTCGTCCAAGAAAATAATATTAAATGAGTTACCACGAACAGCAGAACTAGATGTTGATGCTGCTATAATTTTACTTCCGTTTTCTAATTCTAACGAACCTTTGTTCCAAGATCCAACACCTTGCTGTAACCACTTTGGTAAGTTTTCATATGATAATTGCAATCTTCCTAGCAGTTCTCTAGCAGTTTCTGCTTTGTTTGCTAGAATAGCAATTCTAATATTATCATTAAATAAAGCATAATGAAGTAAATATGAAACCACAGTAGTTGACTTACCAGTCTGACGAGGTAATTTGGCAATATTAAATCTATTATTATGAAAATTTTCAATTAAATTTTTCTGAAAATCGTACATATCAAAAGGAACTAATCCTTCATCAAGTGATACGATTTTTATATAGTTAACAGCAAAATAAACAGGGTCTTGCTTACATCTTAAGTACTCTTGTACTTGATCAGTTGTAAACTCTATTTGAACATTTTCTGCTTTTAGATTGGGATTACCCTTATAATTCTTTTCAGCCATAAATTATAAATCTTTAAAATTCATATTCGATACAGTTTCTTGAAACTTAAGGAGTAGTTTAATATATGATTTTGCAACATTTCGTATTTCATCAATGTCATTACATGTATCAACTTCTCTTGAAAGTTTTTCATATTCAAAAATCTTAGAAAGATTTTTTAATTCAACTTCCTCAGGTTTCATTGTGTATCTCCTGTATATAATAATGGTTTAGTTGGGTCTTTCAATGAAGGATTGAATGACAATACTCTTGCTCCCGGATATAGTTTTCTAATCTCAAATGTTACTTCTTCTTTAGTTGGTCTGGTAAATTTTGGAAAAAATATTTGAACAGACTGCATCTGTCCTCTCCAGTTTAGTAGTATACTATAAGTTGTGCCACGAGATTGTATCCTTGAATAGTTTTCAATATTTAAATATTGAACTTCTTCTTTTTTAGTCTTATTTCCCCAGTTCTTTGCACAGGGTTTTCCTGCATACTTGCCACCAAGTTGTACCCAACCAGGTGTTCCATCGGATGATTTACTCTTAGCAAACCAGTCACGTAAAGAACTATCTCCACTTTTGTTGGCTTCATATAAGAACTCGGAAAAGTATTTCATATTTTGCAACTTTTTAACTATTTAGATTCATCTTCATTTTTAATTCCTTGCTTTAATATTTTTTGTAAGTCTGCAGTTGAACCAATGAACATAGTGTTATTTGTAGTAACATTTTTTGGTCCTTTAGAATCTTCTTCATCTAATTTTTTCATCTTTTGTTGAAGGTCTAATAATTTATCAGTTGTATCTGCAACATTTTTAATTAATTGACCAGCAACTTCATATGCTCTTGGTGATTCTGATTGCTGGGCAATATCTAATATACCACTTAATGCTTCTTGACCTTTATCAATTAAATTATATAATTGTGCTCTAGTATATCCATAATCTTTTTCTGAATCTACACCATCTTCTTTTGGATTAGTTTTTTCTTTTTTTACTACTTCTGTAGATACTTCTGTTGCTTCTATATCTAAAGAATCATTTATTGCATCAAAATTATTTATCATACATCAGTACCTTTATTGGGACTATAGAATCTCCCATCACCAAAATCAAATGTTTCTTCAACGAAACCAAAGTCATCACCATATTCAATTAGTTCATTATCAGCAATAGTTATTGCATTGATAAAATCACCATCTTCATGAGTAGATGCTGTAGTATTATTCTCCCCCCTCCGAACATTTAAACTGTTACCAGAAATTGCTTTTATGTATAAAACTTCTTGATTTATCTGAATATATGAATCCGCAATTAGTGATACTGAATCACTTACATTTATTGTAGTAACTACATCGTTTACATTGGAACTCAAAGTAGTAGTCTTATCGTTATTATAGTCCTTTATTGCTTTGGGTTTTGCAGTATATCTTAACTGCCTTGATGCATTGTTTCTTTGAGTATCAGTATAATAATCAACTTGTACTTTTTTAATGATTGGGTCTGCACTATCTGAAATTGGTCCAAACATAGAGACTTTGGCAGTGAAATCTAATGTATAGATTATATTTCTTCTCGTACTATAATCTCCCTCATAGTTATCTACCATTCCAATATTATTTAAAATAAAAGGTATATCCTTCTTCTCTCCTATAGAGTCAATCAAATCTACAGTCACGTTGAACTGAGGTTGAAACATTGGTAGTATTTGCTCTATAATTTGAAGTACATCGTCCTGATACTTTACCATAATACTAAGTTGTATGCCAATATTATAAGGTGCTGGCATATAAACTTTTACATTATCACCATTAGATTTATTTGCATGAAATGTCTGGACAGTTGATACTTTTCTAGAACTATCATAAACTAAAGAAGTCATTTCAAATGACATTCTTGGGTAAGTAATAGCAACTCTATTTCTTGTATCTGGTTTTTCATCCAATCTTACAAGAAATTTTTGAGCAGGTCCATATGCTATTGGAACTTTCATTAAACTGACATCAGCACCATTATCATCCTGATGTTTAATGTATAAGTTATTAAAAAGAGTCCCAAAGGAAATTATTGTTTTTCTTATAATTTCGTGGTAATAGTACTGGCCAAACATTTCAAAATATTGTATAGGTATTTACTTATTATTTAGAACTCTCCGAATGGGTTAGTTTCTGTAAAGTCAAGTATTTTATCTGCCTCTTCTTCGATTGTATAATTTTCGGCAAAGGTATCATCAACATTATCTGTTTCTATTGAAAACACTGTATAAGAACCTGCAGCACCAACAACAGTTTCACCTAAAGCAAAATTTCCATCAACTATAGAAAGTTTTAATTTTTTAGTATCACCATTCCAATCTTTAACATATGCTTTAGTTCCTGTTTTTTCTCCAGTAACTATTTCATTAAACTCAAATGATCCACTTGAAATACCAGGAGGTTCTGCAATTGTCACTTGAGGTGACATGGTATATCCGATTCCAGCATCAGTAAATCTTATTGCAGTAACTACTCCAACAGTATTGATAAATGCTTCTGCTTTTGCTGTTACTGCCACACCAATAACTGGTGGAATACCTATAGTAACTTCAGGAGCAGAAGAGTATCCTTGTCCACCAGAAGTTATGCTAACTGGAGATAAAGAACCCGAATTGATAATTGATGTGGCAATAGTTCCAGAACCACTTGATGAAATAAACGTAACTATTGGTGCTGTGCTATATCCATAACCTGGATTAGTTATGTATACCTTACTGACAGAACCTCTGTCTATTACTGCAACTGCAGACGCAGTAATACCACCACCAACTGGATTGGAGATATCAACAACTGGTGCAGATTTATAACCACTACCACCATGAAGTAAATCTATATTTGATATTGAATAGTCGGGAACTCCAGAAGCAAGTTCGGACATCAGTCCAACAGATGCACTTGCAGTTGTTGCTCCAGACCCAACCATTTGCATTGTGATCATATAACCAAAATCCTTTATGGATTCGTCAACATCATCAATTCCTGTATCAATAATCTCATCTTCATACTCAAACAACTCACATCTCAATTCATAAACATATAAATCATTCAACTGATAGAATGGTGTTTTTGTTTCTACATATTTAATCTCGAATAAAGCATTATCTAGAGGTAAGTAAATCAAGTCTCCTTCTTGGGGACGAGTTTTTACTTTAACATTTTCATCTCTAAATAAACCGAGTTTGGGTGTTATGAAGTCAGAATATCTTTCTCTTGAAATAACAAAAGTTATTTCATCAGTACTTCTGACCCCAAACTTTGATAGGATATCACCATTACCACCAAAACCATCAAAAGTAGAAATGTATGCTTCTAATCTAAAACTATCGTCAAATTTAGAAACAATTATTTCTTTAATAATTTTTTCTTCATTAATAATCTTTCTAGGCATATAGAGAACATCTTGCCCATACATTGATAACTGTTCGTTTATCAATGACTGGACAAGTCTTTGCTCACTTGGTGAACCTTGTAAGAAATAAGGATTTAAAGGAGTCATATTAACCTATCATATCTAATGGTGGCATTTCATATTCTGTATGTAACTTCTCTTCAAGAACTGTTATTTCATTTACTGCATCATCATATAGTTGTCTTCCATTTAAAGTAATTCCACCAGGTAATTGAACACCATTGAATTTAATCATATTCATTCCCCACTGTTTTTTAATTAGTGAAGTTAAATATTTTTTTAACCACCAATCATTATAAACTTTTGTAAAATCTAATGGATCTACAATTCTGTAGCAATCCAAAATTAACCATGAATCTTCATGGACATTTGCCCAGTCAATATCTAAGTATAACCTTCCTTGTTTTTTATTGAATCTTAACTGAACGTCGGGTGTAAGCAATCTTCCAATATCTTCTAAGTGTGTTTTCACCATTGCATAATTTAATAAATCTAATGCACCATAGTAATGAAGGTCATTTAAAAATAATTGATATTTCAAATTAAACATATCACCAGATACTGTACTAGAATCCATTTTAAAAACACCATTAACACCAATTACAGTATCTGGTAGCTTTAGAAAATTAGTAGTCTCATTGTATGATACTGTAGAAACACCAACTGAAGAAGTTGCTGTTGTAGTTGTTACACCAGTTCTTATAATTTCTTTTTCTTCTGCAGTAATTTTATGCTTTAGGAAAACTCTTTCTACACCATCATAATGACGTTCATTATAATATTGAAGAGCATCATCAATCAAATCATCAATTTGATCATCGTCTACATTTACTTCTAAAACTGGTTTGCCTAGTTGCTTCAGACAATACTCCTTTAGTTCTGCTCTCGATGATGGCTGTGCCATTTATAAACCAAACATACCTCTAAGTGTATTTATAGAAAAAAAAGACCGCATTTGCGGTCTTTTGAGTAATATCAATCTGGATTTGGTGTAAATACTGGACCAACAACTGGTTCTATTGGTCCATCTATGTCTCCCTCAGTTGCTAATGGATTGTCTTTATCACTGTCATCTTCTGTTTCCTGTATAGTGACACCAATTTGCTCAAGATAATCAATAGCACCCTGAAGTTTCATAATCATATCTCTACATTCATTGATTTCTGCAGATGCTTTTGTGTGTCTTGTAATAACTTCGTCTTGCTGTTCCTTTAAACGCTTCAAGTGTTTTTGTTGATCTGTCAATTCCATAAGTAAAAATAATAACTATACGTTGTATTTAGTATTCTAGTCTAGCAGTATTTAATTGAGATGCCTTTCCATGTAGATTGTAGTTGAATGCAGTAGAAATCCTCAAGTCTGTTGATTTCATAGTTCCATTATTTACCTGATGATTTAACCAAGAGGGAAATATTGTAACAAGACCTTTTTCTGGTTGTACAGAAAATGCCCTAGAGTTTTCTTGATTCATATCAAAAAGATCTGGTAAAAATACTTTTCTTTCTGACACTGGGTCGGTAAATACTGTGTTCCCACAACCATCAGGACAATTGATATAAATTATCCCACTTAAGAATGAATTTGGATGAGTGTGCTGCTGATGTTGATAAGGTTCTTTTGAAACATTATGCCACATACCAGAAATGTAATGAGACATTCTCATTACTTTCATATTTTCTAATATAGCAAGTATTTCGTCATCTAATATCTTAGATATTTCTTTTATGCAACTATCTTCTCTTTTATGTTGATCATCAGAACTTACTGAAATATAGTTGCTATTTCCCCATTGTTTATATTCATTTAATATTATTTTGCTCAATTCGTCTATTAAATATTCATCGATTTTAAATTGATATAATATTGTAGGAAATAAAGATATTTTTTTCCTACTTAATTCAATATGCATACTTATTCACTTTTTGCTCTTCTTTGTCTAAAGATTGATTATCATTATTATTATTATTATTATTATTTGGCATTAAATTTATATTAAACGCAAATGAAATCCTATCTTCATCAGAAAGGTTCTGTTCGACACCATGAGTAACCCAACCAGGAGCAGCTAATATTTTTCCTGGTGTAGGTTTATAATGTATTTGCGGTGCCATAGGGAAAAAATTATCAATCTTAAATCTTGATATTAAATCTACTCTGGAATCTTCTCTAGTAAGATAAAAATTGCCACAATTCTCTGGAGTCTGTGCATAATAAATTAAACTAAGGAGAGTATTGCCTCCATGGATATGGGGTTGATTGTATGCATATTTTTGATTTATATTCAGCCAAGAATCTACACCAAAAAGTAAACCAGATTCCTCTGCATTTTTATATAATTGATCATAACAAATACTCTGAGCAAAACTTACAACTTCTGTAAGTAATGGTTTTAATCGTGAGTCAGACGTTTCTGGTGTTACTGGTAGACTACTACTTTGAAATCCTAGTCTATTAGATTTTTTAATCTTAGACTGTGTTCGATAAACTTCATATGCATAATCAATTAAATTATCATTATCAATATCTGTATTATTGAGATCTATATCTTGACTCCAGATACAGTCACCAAAAATTATAGACTGCTCTATTTTTTTTTCTTGATCTTTCATAGTATTACTTTATAATAAAAAAATTATACAATTAAATTGTGTTATTAGCCAAGCCAATATGTATCACTATTGCAAGTCTTGTCTAACTTTTTTAGTACTTTTTGCTTTATTTCATTTTGTTCAAAATCAGTCAATGTTCCAAGTAACCATCTTCTTAAAACACTTTTTTTGACAGTACTAATATCGGAAAAGTTATCATCAGAAGGAGGTGCTAGTATAGTAGTACCAGATACTTGCTGCATGTACTGATCTGAATGTCCAGGTCTATCATTTGGTCCGAAAAATTCACCTTCAAGAGACCACAAAATGGACGCAACAACATCTGTGCGTCCATCTATTTTCCTACTAACCTCTGCGTCCCTGATTTTCCAAGTCCACTCAACGGTTTCTGAAGTTATATTGTATGGTGCCATGTCTCAACAAACAAACTGTTTATTTTTATTTATAACGGTCATGACACCATAAGTTGTTTAGGAACCCGAACTAATCCCAGCACTATTCAGTCTTGTTTCAATTATGTTGAGTTTTTCGGAAAGTTCTTTAACACCTTCAATGAGAACAGGAATTAGACCATTGTAATTCATAACCTTGTAAGTTTCAATTCCGATAACAATGTCAACTGGAGTTCCATCATCCTCAATTTCTTCCTCTGTTCTCTTTCTTGTAATCTCCTCTTCTCTTTCTTCAACAAGTTCTGGGAAAACTGGTTCAACCTCTTGTGCGATAACACCATAATCACGAATACCAGCCATGTCTTTTGACTTTTCATTCCAGTCGAATGTTACACCTCTAATTGCCTCAATTTTTTCTAGTGCATTATTAATCTTTTCAACATTATCTTTAAGTCTAGAGTCTGACTGGTTTTGGAATCCACCTCTTGCATATACTCTACCATAAACCTGAATACCATTATTGATAGTTCTAAGTTTTAAGTCACCATCATAATATAGGTCAACATATGGTTCATTACCATTGGTAATCAGGTAGAGGAGAGCATGGTTAGTTCCCTGATGGTCTTCACCTTGGAAGTAGTAGTCACCATTTCCGTGGTTATAATTGCGGAAGTACTGGTGATTGCCATTGTGATTCATTCTGAAGTCTGCATCACTACCGAAGTATAGATAAATATTATCATACTTACGTTCGTGGATGAACGTTTGGATTTCACCGTTATCATTACGGAACCAAACCTGACCACCATCAGGATCATAGAAGTCTAATCTATCATTTCTCTGATAGTAAATTAACCAACGGTTATCAACGTCATTATACAAACCACAAGAATTGTTATCAGCACTCATGAATACATAACGACCGTTGATGGAATAACCTTCCCATCCACCTCTACCACCACCTTGGGTGCAAACAGTACCATAGTTTGAAGTATGTCCACCTTGACCTACGGTAAATACTGATTCGTTATTATCACGGAAGTCAATATGACTATCTCTTACTGAACGAACTACCCATTGACCATCACGGTCAAGGAGACCGAAATCATCACCACCATTATGATATAGATAACCACGATTGGTTCCACCATTATCCTGAAGTATGATACCACCAGAGTTATTACCTCTGAAGTAATGATATGAACTCTCTTGGTTTCTGTAGAGTGGTGCATTATAACTATCTACCCACTGAATATAGAATCTGTCGGTATTAGATTGTCTCCAACGGATATAAGGATTACTTGATCCTCTAAGAACAATCTTAGCATCTCTGTTGGTGTTGATATCAAGTGCATAGTCAACACTAGCAGTGATGCTAAGTTGACCAGTGAATGTTGGACTTGTAGTTAAGTTATAACCAGTACCATTACCTTGGAGGAATGCACCGTTTGCTGGAGCAGCAGATAGACCTGTACCACCTCTTGTTACTGGAATTGCACCAGTGTGATTAGCAGAGTTGAGTACGTATGCGAGATTGCGTGATTCAAGTGATACTGCATCAATGTCACCGTTTGAAGAATTCTTTATACTTACACCACCAGTTGCATCAATAGCAAATGTAGAGTTCTTGAATTTTGCGAAACCAATAGTTGAATATGTATCAAGTGATTGTGCAACAGAAGTAATCCCAATGTTAACTGTTCCGTAGTGGGTAACAATTCCTGTTCCACCATTCGGGAACTCCTGTGAGGAGGATGAAAGTGTAATTGGAGCATTAGCATCAATGCCCATCTTGAATACGTTCTTGAGGAACGCAGAACCACCCGTTAAGACAGTATCGGAGTTTGCAGTACCACCACCAAGTCTTGAGGTATTGACAATACCAGAGATGATGTTGGATGCGTCAATATCTTGTCTTGCAAGTAGTGACCAGTTGTTTACATTAGTTGAAGATGTATTGACTGAATCATTGTATCTGACATTCGATTCGGTGAATGTCATAGAACCAGTTGCAGATGCTGCAATTCCAACTTCGTTGAAGATTACACCAGCAACAGAGAATCCAGCATCAGATGCGGTTTCGTGCAGTGTGAAGGAGTTCTGAGTAATAGAACCAGTATAGTAGAAAGAACCAGTTGAAATACCTAATGGAGTTTGTCCACTTACTCTGATTGCTTCACCTGTGCTGAATCCATGATTGACCCAAGCAATTGTGTTCTTCTCAAATCTTGCAGTATCTCTACGGAATTCGTGGGTTCCACCACCACTACCAGTAAATTCAACCTGGTCTGTGAGTGAGTAGTTTCTATAAATCTCGATAGAAGTACCAGCACCAACAACTTTAGTGTAATATGTGGTTAAGTTAAGAATTCCCTGTCCACCAGCAACGAGAATATTGCCACCATTTGTATTATAAAGAACTGGGTCACCATCTGCGTATTGGCTTGCTCCAATTACAATTCTATCATTTGCAAAGTCAACATCACCACCAATTCCAATGTCAGTTGGGTCGAATGGAACACTATATGATGCAGTGAGTGTAGTTGTTGCAGTACCAGCATTTGCATCTGCAATATAGTCATTGAGTGCTGCAGAACCAGCAAACTTTTGATTATTTGTTAGTGCAATATACAGTCTTGTCTCCCAATCAGTAACCTTCAACTGAACATCTGCACCTCCAGTTCTTCCACCCAATAAGTTAGGGTCGGAAACTGTCAGGATATCATTTGTTTCATATCCCTTACCACCGGCAAGGACATCAATTTGATTAACTTGTCCAGAAATATTAATTGTAACAATTGCAAGCATTCCTGAACCAGAACCAGTTACTGGACTGAGTGGAATGCCACTGTAAATGCCTGCATTGTTATACCCAGAACCTGCTTGTGTGACTTCTAGACCTAAACCAACACCTCTGACATAACCTGTAGAACCGTAACCAGTGTACTCGGCAATAGTTGTTCCAATTCCAACTCCACCAGGAGGTGCAGTAACAACACCAGTTACAATAGCACTTAGGGCACTAGTAACAGTATCTCCATTGCTGAAATTGTGAATGTATCCAGAACCACCATAGTTATTATCAATGATTAGGTACTGTCCTAAAGTATCATTTACAAGTACGAACGCATCATCTGGTTCAACAACTGTGTCACCCTGAATGATGTTGTAAGCAGGAATCTCGTTAACAAGAACGGTTCTACCTGCTGCAACGTTTGTTTGAACAAAGTTGACAACTTTAGGTGGAATTAGGTCAGAGTTAATTTGACCATTAGAGTTCAACTGAACAACAGCATTTGGAATTGCGTTGGTTGATACAACCTTGTCAATGAATGTTCCTAGTCTGTTGCTTAAGAAACTTCTAACTGCTAACTGAGTTGCAACTCTCTTATTCTGAGGACCACCAGTTTCGTTTTCACCAAGTCCGACATCAGTTGAGAATTCTTCAATCGCAACACCACCTGAAAGTGATAGTCTGATAGAATCAAGTTCACCGATGGTTACTTTGTTGTTGAATACAATACTACCAGTTCTGTTGAACGCAGTAATCTGAGAACCAATCTTAAAGTCACCTAGTTCAGTAGTACCTGATGCGAAGACTCGACCACCAAGTTCAGAGATTTGCTCAGTGTTTGGTTGTGATTGACCACCATTCTGTGGTAGTGCGTTATAGTCAGTACCAGAACCAGAGTACTCCCAAGTGTGTGCAGAGGAGTTAATGATAGATGGTCTGTGCATATGGCATCTATAAGTCTCAACAAGACTTGCGATACCGATAACAGTGCTCGCATTATCAGTTGAATTAACTTTGAAGTTAATGGTGTGATAAGTGGTAAGACCAACAACACCAGTGACTCCTATTGCTACAGGTGCAGGTGCATGGTCTGCAACTGCGCCGGAAGTATTAAATACATTCCTTACCCCACCAACTTCTTCAACGGAAACAATCAAACTGTTTACATCTGAGAGATAAGTAACAGCAAAACCAACTGCTCCACTACCTGACTGTGTAACTTCTCTACCTGCAACCCAAGTAGATGTTGGGGTAGATGCAAGTTGTAGTTGCTGATATTGCTGATGATGCTCAATGATATCATCAACGAAGAATTCAATAGAGTTCTTTGTGAATGTGTTAACACCAGTAATAGACGAATCAATATTTACAGCAGTATCAAGACCTTCATCTAGATACAATTTAAAGTTAGAAGCATCAATGTATCCAACATAATAGATGCCATTATTGACAAGTCCACCAACTAAATCTCTTGGATTTGCATCTTCATTACCTTCATAGATAATAGAATCTTCATTCTGGAATGGATGAGCTGCAATATTAAAGATATTTGTCTCTGTGGAGATATTAGCACCCGTGAACTGCTGAGTGACAAGAGAAGGCTTGAAGTCGGGAGTTCTATCTGCAAGTTCGTTATCAAGGAACTTAAGAACATATAACTGCTGATCACTTCTACCTAGACCAACGACTTTTAGTGTCTGTAATCCACCAGAAGTACCAGTGTTAACAACTCTTCCTCTATCGAATACGAATGAATTTCTGCTGTAACCAGTTGCTCTTAGAGAGAAACGACCAAAGTTAGTTGCGGAGTTCGTGATGGAGAGATAACCACCAGACTGACAGAGGGAACCATATCCACAGAAAATTTGGAAGCAAGAAACAACCTGTGCATAACCATCGTTAATAGTTCTCCAACCAATACCACCAAATGAAATCATGGTGAAGGTTGCAGCAACCATCGACTTACCAAATTCTGGTGATGGTAGAACTACTGGAATTTCACCAAGTTCGGGAATCAGACCTCTGTTTTCGGTGATAATCTTATCACCATCAACAAGAATACCATTACCACCAAGAGAAGATAGAATTGAGCAATTCTGAATATAAGGTGATTTGTTAATCTTTGGTTTAGATAATTCTACTTGACCACCTTGTGTATAGAAGTGATCTCTTTCGTTAGTCTCACCACGTATTAAGAATTGTAGATCATTGAGACTGTTAACAACACCAAAGTCGATTTTTCCACTACGATTTAATTCTGGATAGTATTGTACTTGCTGTGCAGTACCAACCTTCCTTGTAATTGGAGTAACCTGTGCAGTACCACCACTTATGTAAGTGTGTGGAATGTCTGACTTACCTACTTGAATTTCTATTTCTGTAGCATTATTTACTGTAAGAACTTCAAATGCATCTCTTGGGTATGATGTTCCATCTGGGAAGATTGTTGTTGTAATTCCCGACTGAACTGTACCACCACTTACATAAGTATGTGCTAATGTAGAAACACCAACATTACACACGAAGGTGAAAGTATCAAATCCATTGTTTGTTACTGATGTTACAGTGAATCCATAACCAAGATTTCCTGATGGATAAGTATCTGTACCGTATGCACATGAGAATGTCATACCATCTAGGTAGATAATCTCACCAGGGTTAAAGTATGAACCAGGTGCAGTGATTGTGGTTACACCAGAAATGTGGTCATAATCTGCAGCAGTTACATTGTTCTTAGGTGTATAGTATCTGTTAAGAACACCTTTATCTAAGTATGTGTGTGCTAATGTAGAAACACCAACATTAACTGTAAATTTGTTGGGACTAATTACAGATAATACATTTAGATCCTTGCCACTTGTCGATACTGCGTTAGTTAAGTTACTTGCAGCAGCATTGAAAGTATGTGCTGCTTGTGGTTCATGCTTAATTGCATTTGCAGTTGCACTTACGAATGTGTGAGCACTGGTATCAGAAGATGTACCAACCTGAAGAGTGAATGTACCTGTTTGTCTCTTAACACCATTTGATGAAGCACTTATAAAGGTATGAGCACCAGCATAAGAAGAAGCACCGATGTTAATATCAAATGTATTTGTAGTTACATTTGAAACTCTTAACCATCTACCACTTGCATAGTCATAATTCTTTCTTGGATAAGACTTCTGCTCTACATTACCATCAAGTACACAGTTATATGTTAGTGAATCGTCTTCGATAAGAACAAAGTCACCATTTGCAAATCCATGAGCAGATACTGTAACTGTAATTGCTCCAGTTCCTGCGTTATAAGGTGCATCTGTTGCGGTATGGGTTGACATACCAACAGATGTGATAGGAATGGACTTACCTGCAAATGGGTCCTGACCAGGACGTGGATAAGTCTTAGGATCACCAGGGTCAGTTAGGCAAGTAAATGTGAATGAGTTATTTTCAAGAACAACACCACGACCAACACCTAAACCGTGCTGTCCAACTGTGACTTCCATGACACCAGTAGATGGGTCATAAGTTGCACCAGTTGGTGTAAAGTAAACATCTGTTCCTGCAGAACCCACATTTACCGTAATTTGTGTTGCAGTTGTTCCAGAGATTTGTATGGAACGTCCAGCATATGGATCAATTCCTGCTCTTGGATAAGTCTTAGCTTCTTGACCACCATCCATTGTGCATGTAAATGCAATGGAATTGTCTGCAATATCGATGTAATCATTAGTAGTAAGACTGTGAGATCCAATAGTGAATACTAAATCACCATTTGCCGTGTTGTAACTTACATCAGTTGGTGTGAAGTATTCCCCTTTAGGATATACACTGATTCCATAATCACACTCAAATCTTAAATCTTCTAGATGAATCTTACTTCCTAGTTTTAAGTCATGTGCATTTTTGGTATGGATTGTAGTTACACCAGAGATATGGTCGTAATCTGCGAAAGTAATATCCTTCGTAATTCCCAGAGATTGGTCTGTGCAAGTTAATTGAAGACCAACTAAACTTATGTGCTCACCAGCAACAGCATTTAGTGTTGCTGCTGTTGTTACGGTTGCAATACCAGTGTATGCATCATATGTAAATCCAGAAATGTTTTCTGGTGCATATCCCTCATAAGTATGTGGAATTGTTGATGTTCCAGCATTTACTGTGAATCTATTTGGGAAGAGGGATAGTGGGAAATCAGTTGAACTAGAGTAAGTGTGAACTGATGTGGATGCGGTTCCTGCATTTCCAACATCAACTGATAATGTATTTGCGTCAATAACAGTAACAGATAACCATTGTCCTGCTGCTGGGTCTGTAGCACGAGGATATGCAGATGGTTGTTGGTTGTCGTCTTGGTCACAAGTGAATGATATTCCTTCAGTTGCGATTCTAAGTTCATCACCAGTTGACATTCCGTGACTTGGTGATGTCACCGTCATGATTCCACTTACACCATCATAATCTGCTCCAGTGATAGATGCTCCTATACCAGAGGAACGTACCTTAAATGTATAACCATCATGGTTGAATGCATTTAAAGTTCCATCTGGGAATACATGTGTTGTAACACCAGTATGCTCTGCTGAACATGTAAATGGTAAATTACTTAATGTAATATTGTCGTTATCATTTAAATTGTGCTTATATCTTGTTTCAATTGTGCAAATGCCACTTACGTTATCATATTCAAAAGTGGAAATACCTAGAGATTCCCATGCCTTGTAGACGTGAGGAATTGTACTTACACCACCTTGAATTGTAATTTGCTTAGTTGCAGTATTAACACCAGTAATTGGATAAACTGCACCATATGTGTCATCTAGACCAGGATATGGATATGTTCCAGTTGTTAACCCAATATGCTCTGGGCTACACTCAAACATTAAGTTATTGAGATATAATCTTTGTCCTTCTGACCAATAGTACTTACTAGAACTTGTTGCTCCACCAACATTATTTGCAGTGAAGTTTGCATCACCATAGAAAGTTAGTGTTGAAACACCACTTACGTGGTCATAGTTAATATTTCTAATGCCACCTTCATCATAACCACAAGTCCATGCAATACCAGCAACTCTTGCAGTATTACCTCTATAGAAATCATGTTTCTTTTCGGTGGTAAATGTAGTAATACCAGTTTCTTTGGTATAAATTGCATTAGTTAGTTTTAGAATTTCTGTTGATGCATATCCAGTTCTGTCTAAATTAGTATCAAATGGATCATCAAATGCAATAGCATAATCCCAAGTATGCTGAGGAACTTTAGTATCACCATCAACGAAGTCGTTGAAAGTCATGCCTGTTATATAACAACCATTTCTAACTTTAAATAAGTCCTTACCTGCATTTAAAGGTCTTACGACAATGTTTCTTAGTGAGTCACCGATAATAGAAACATTATCATAAACGATAATAGGGTTATCTTCAAGATATTCACCAGTTTCTACGAGAACACTGACTTCTGTTTTTTGTACTTTAGATGCTAACTGAGCACCTTTTTTGATTGTCTTAACTGGCAGTAAGATACCGTCATTCTCATCATCACCATTTACCGATGATACAAAAATAATAGTATCAGAACCACTATTACCACCAGCACCAAAGACAATATTTCCATTGCCATCTGTCTGAAGAACTTGTCCCTCTTTACCGTCAAACATTGGGTAAGTTAGTTCACCAAGTGTTGCAATTCCAGTAACATTTAAATTACCAATCTCTGATGATGCTGGATTGATAATTGTATTGGAAGATGATTCACGACGGAAATCGATAGTTGATGCTAAGGCAATTTCTGAAGTTGATGCAGCACCAGGTCTAATTAAAACTGTATCTGCATTATTAGTAAATGATGAAATTGAAACTTGTGTTCCAGAGGTAATTGTCTCGGTAGAACCAGAACTGACAGAAACAGAAGGTGAAAAATTTTGCTCTGCACTACTAACCGAAAGTGTAGTTGTATTTGCAGTTACAGCAGCTCCAACACCATTAGCTAATGTAATTGCTGGAAGAGTTGTTAATCTATCAGTATATTCTAGTGTAGTTGCTGCATCGACATCAAAAGGTAGAGTGCCATCAATGGTAATTGATGGAGTGACCGTATTAACACCAGCAATTCTTCTGAAATATAATTCTGTTGATAAATCACCAGTAATTACTGATACAGAACTACCAATAGATACATTTTCAACACTATTAACTTCGATTAAGTTTGCACCAGCACTAGCTGTATTTGTTGCTTGAGTAGAACCTATAACGGAATCAGTAAATCCTACAGTTATTCTTGTGAAAGCTACATCAGTACCTGAAAAAACATCCCCGGATACACCAGTTGAGAGTGTAATTAGACCAGTGTTTACATTAACGGATGCAACTGTGTTATCGGACTCACCTGAGATTGATACAGTATAACCTGTATCAATTTTAGTTGCACTATCTACGAAGAAAGTTGTTCCACCACCAACAATGGATAGTTCTCCTTCAGTTCCAGCACTTCCAACAGTACTTGTTGAATTTGTAATTACATTGACTGTCCCTATTGGAATTGTTCCTATAGCAGTAATTCTTTCTGTTGTTGTGCCACCATCTGCAACAAAGGATGTTCCACCAGAACCAGTTGTTACAGAATTACCTACACCAATACCTGAAGTAGATCCGACTGCAATTTGAGTTGCTCCAGCATCTGCATCTTGTGTTACAGTTAAGAATATATCTAAATCAGTGTTAGTAGTTGATGTTGCTATGGATGAAATTCCAGTAATAGATGCACCAGAAATAAAATTACCAACATCTATACTGTTGCCAACAATTACGCCATCTAAATTTGCAACTGCAAATGTTGTTGCACCCACACCTACATCATTTACAACAGAAGTAAATTTAATTATCTTAGTGAAACTTGTTGTAACTGTAGTTGAACCAATTCCAACTACCTTAGCATTTATAAAATATGGACTGATAGTTACAAAATCACCAATTGCAACCGTATTAAGTCCAACAACAGGAATTATAGTTCCCCCTATCGCAACAATATCTGAAGTTTCTGTTGAGTGAGTAAATGTAGTTTGTGCAATACTAACAAAGTTAAAGTTGTTAGAAGTAATGGTTTCAGATTCTAGATCAATAACTGAAATTTTATTTGTATTACCATCAATAGAAATCGTATTCTGACCAACAGAAAGAATACCAGTTATTCTTGCATTACCCTGAATGATAACTTCCGTTGTTCCATGACCAACCGTCATTCCCCAACTTGAGGTTGTAGTCGCACCAGAAACAGAGAAATTTCCACCAGTAATAGTAGAACTTCCTACGATATTCTGACTACCGTAAATATCTACACCACCATCTATTATAACACCTGCAGTTTCTCCCACTCCAACAGTCATCTCATAACTGTGAGTTCCCAGTGTATTTGCTCCACCAACTCTTAGAGAACCAGTAATAATACCAGCAGTCACATTATTGAAGTCGGACCTTGCTGCTGCTACTCCCGCAGGAGTAACTCCATCATGAACATGGATGGAATTATTAGAGGTATTAACAGTTATTTCACCAGGAGCACCAGTGAACACCTGGTGTTCAGCATCGGTTCCTCTTCTAAACTGTACTCTTTTCGTATTTGCCATTACTTTACCAACTGACAACGGATTTCTATATTGTTATTTATCAATATTCTTTCTGGTGGTTTTTAGTAATGGTCTTTTATTTTTTTTACTAATGAACTAGATGAAAACTGTACCACTATTTGAACCGTAACCATACGTTCCTTTTGTGGCATTATAGTTTTGTAAAACTTTTGCTGGTGGTAATCCACCATCATAAAAACGAACTTGACCTATTCTTCCATTATAGAAAAAATCATATGTTGGACTTGGTGCTGGATTTAAACTACTTCTATTTTGGGTATTATAAAATCCAAAAGACATTAATGTAGTGTCACCATTAGAATTACCTTGCACTCTACTTCCACTTAAAGGAGCCAAACTATCGATAGACCCATTTATAAAAACAGCTGCGATTCCCGAATTTTCAGAATTAGCAGAAGAAACATAATTGTACACATGGTATACACCAACAACATGATACCAGGTGCCTGTAGATAAAGTAGTAGAAGATTGCAATCCATTATCTGCACCAGACCATCTAAATCTTATTTTTCCAGAATTCATTGTTGATATATCTCCTCTTAAACCGGTTCCTCCTCTCCACATAACAGCTTGGGTATTAAAATTACCACTCGTGAAATTATCAGGACGGATCCAAGCCTCCATTGTGAAACTATAATTTGATACTGTAAATGTTGATGTAGATGGATTGGAAATAGCATATGAAGAAGCGCCAGCAGAAAAGTCTAAGTACTGGTTACTAGTAGATTGAGTTACCGCAGTTGCACTATTAATATACCAAATATCTGGACCAATGTTAGAAGTGCTTGAAAATACAGCTGCCGATGGATCGGGAGCATTCGTATTCTGACTATTTTGTCTACAGTCCAGGTATGTATATACGGATTTTTTTGATTGTGCGTCTCCCAAGTTTATGGGTCCAGTCATCGATAATGGAACTGAAGTAGCACCACTAAATCCAGCATTACGAAATTCTGAAAGTGAATGTGGAGTCGCAATACTGAAAGGTAGATTTGCTGCTGCTTGAGCCATTCCATATGACATGAGTTACTTCTCCTCTAGTTTTCTCTTTAACTCATCAATTTGTTGCTGCTGTTCTTTGATTGCTTCAATTAATAAACCAACCATATTACCATAAGCAACCGATTTTATACCTTCATCGTTGGTGGCAACTACTTCAGGAAGAACTTTCTCGACCTCTTGTGCAATCACACCTGACTGTTTTGGTTCATTTTCAATATCAATTCTGTTATAAGTGATACCTCTAAGACTGAGTACTTTATCAAGTGCATTAGGAATTAACTCAATATTTTTCTTAAGAGTGATATCTGAGAATGCTGTTACATCTCCCGTTGCGGTAAAGTTTCCTGTTGTTCTAGCAAAGGTAAATCTAGTAGTTGTATTATCTCTGAATTTTAAATCACCACTTATCAAATCCCAAAGACTTGTCGTACCACTCCACCTGATTTTTGAGTTTGTGTTTGATGCCCCAAAATGAAGGGACTGATTATTCATTACAAGATCAGTATTTGCATTTCTGTACATGAAACTTGTTTTTGCATCACCACCAAGAGTAGCAGCGTCTACTTGTGACCATGTAGCACCAGAACCAGTTGATTTGATATATTGCCCATTTGTACCAGTTGATCCACCAAGAGAAATTGTTGATATGTTTACTTCAGTTCCCTGAAACTTAGTGGTATAAAGTGTATTAGAGCTTGCATTATACGTTAAATTCCTATCATACTTCAGGTCTTTATTTCCACTAGCACTATTTGCTGCGTCACAGAAAACAAGACCTCTATTAACCGTATCACCATCACTCTCTGTTACATATGCTTTGGTAGAAGTACTGGCATTAATATTTAACGCATCAATATCTGCTTTAGTCTGATCCGCAGTAGCACCTGCTTCGATACCAAGCATAGTACGTAAATTTGCTGGTGTTATTTCTTCAATTACACCAGCACCAGCACTATCTCTACCAAGAATTCTATTGGTATTACTTACGTTCTGTAGTTTGTCATATGTTATAGAACCTGCTAGTTTATCGTTGGTAATAGAACCTGCTAGTTTATCGTTGGCAATAGAACCTGCTAGTTTATCGTTGGCAATAGAACCTGCCAACTGAGCATTCGTAATAGTTCCAGTAAGATCAGTTGTCGGTAGACTACCACTAAATGTTGTTGCAGTAATAACACCCGTGACTATCAAATCACCAGTTATGCCTACACCTGCGCTTGAAGTCTCAAATTTCTTAGTACCATTATAATAAAGTTCTACACTAGTGTTTCCATTAAATACTGCAGAATTTTCTCCACTTTGTGGTTGTACAAAAATACTTCCACCATTATCTGTAATATAGAGATTTCCAACTATATTGCTTATATAACTGTTATTTGAATCATGATATAATTGTAAATCATTTCCTGTTCCTATCCTAAGATTTACATTATCACTTAAATCAACATTTCCCTGAAATAATGATGTTCCAGTTACATTTAACGATGCAGTAGTTGTAGCACCAGATACATTTACGTTATCAAGTTCAGTATGACCATCTACATCAATACCAGAGGCAGTGGTTTCAAGTTTGGTAGAACCATCATAATTTAAATATGATCTACTATTTGCTTCAAAACCAGCATAAACTTCATTATTTCCATCATTCTTGAGGTATATGTTATTTCCCCCAATGAAAAAGGCACCATCACCAACCTTGTCTAGATTTAATGAAGAATTAGCATTTTGAGTTATTTGTAAATAATGACCTGATGCACTAGAATTTGTAACTTTGAATGATGAGTCCTTAACTTCTGTTGTTCCAATAAATGTAGAAACACCAACAACACTTACATTATTAAGATCAACATGTTGAAATGTTGCAATACCAGAAACATTAAGTGATTCTGCATTAAGATAACTAACTCCAAGTCCCACACCAGAAAGACTTAGTGTCTCTGAAGATGATGAAAAAGATGCATCACCTAATTTTAATGTATTCCCACTTAAATATAAATCACGAAATCTATTTGTTAAACTTCCTAAATCATAAGTTTCATTTACATTGGGAATGATGCTAGTAGATAATGATATGATATTATTGTCTGTTCCCGTTAATATACCTACAAGTATATTAACGGCGTCTAAACTATTTGTAGTGACTATTCCACTAACTCTTGCATCTCCTTCTACAGTCAGTGCAGAATCTGCTATTGCTGTTCCTATACCAATTGAATCTTTATTTGTTATTGATTGTCCAGTTGCAGCAACACCTACGAGTTCATGACCACCAGTGGTAATTCCATTATGAACAATTGCAATATTTCTAGTGACATCTACAGTTATTTCCCCCCTTGCCCCAGTAAATAACTGGTGATCAGAAGTTGTCCCCTTCCTAAATAAAACCCGTTTAGCGTTATTAGACATCTAACAAATAAAGACACACTACTTCTATAATGGTATTTAGATGATATAGAGTCTGGTTGGTTTTGGTGACTCAAATTCTACAACTTTGTCACCTGATGCACCAACAAATTCTGTTGTACATTCTCCATCGTAATTTGCTCTTGCGAAAGATTCCAATTTGGTTCCAAATATTTTGAGAATCTTTTGAGTGAGTGGATAATCGAATGTAACTGCATTTGCGGAACCAACAAACGAAGTGATTGTTCCCGAACCTTCAAATACAGATACACTACGTTCAATACCTTCAATGTTGAATCTGAAGAGTACTTTCTTATCTTCTGCTGAAGTCTTGCTTTCTGCTGAACCAACAAATGCGAATACTGTTCCAGAACCAGAATGTGGTGCAGGAGTAATTCTTTCTGCTGCAGAACCAGTAATATTGAGAAGTAAAGTTTCTAATGGTGGTTCTACAAGAGCAGACTCTGCACTACTTACAAATCCGAAGAGTGAACCAGAACCAATATTAACTGCTGTTATACTTTCGTCCGAATTTCCTTCAAACTCGAAGAGAGTAATTTCACCAATTGGACTGTAGAGTACGGATTCTGTGGATGAATTGAATCCGAATAATCCACCTTCTGCTTTGTTTGCAGGAGCAAATATTTCTGTAGAAATACCACCATTAAACTCAAATGCCTTGTCTTTCGATTCTTCTGCTGATGTGGAAACCACATATGCAGAACCAAATACAAATTGCTGACCAAATGGTTTTGGAAGATTGGTATCCTTCCCAAATAGTCCTTGTGTTTTTTCCGAGTAACTGAATGCTCTTGATTCTTCAAGATTGCCTTCAAACTCGAAGAGAGTAATTTCACCAATTGGACTGTATAGAGTAGATTCCGAAGAACTATCGAATGTGAATAGAGATCCAGAACCAACATAATCAGATGATGCATTCTCATTTTCACGAGAACCTTCAATTGTGATTGCACTATCCTTAGTTGGAGGTGCAGAAACAAAGGATTCATTGGCACTTGCTAATGCGTACTCTTCAAGTAGTCCCTCTTGTAGGAATTCTGAAATAACTTCATCAGAAATATCACTAATTGGAGTATTTGCATACTGTGAAATTTGTGGTGAAGAAAGACCAGTATAACGAAGTACTCTTTCTGCTCTCTTCTCTGCAGAAGTAATAAATCCAGAACCATTAAAGATTTCAGTCTTAGACTCATTAGCAGTACCAATGAGTCTAATTGGTAGAGTTCTATCTGGTGGATTTGCTCCAGTATTTTCAGCAGAACTATCGAATGCAAATAATGTACCAGAACCACTGTGAACTCTAGGAGTACGAACTCTTGCATTGCCAAGTATGCTGAATCCACCAGAGAATGAGAAGAACCTATTAGCAAAGTAGTTAGCAGACTCATCTGAAATGGTAAATTTACCAGATCCATTATAATCATATGTGATTGTATTATCAGACTCACCTCTAACAGGAATTGTTAGATTGACTGGGTAATCCCAAATTACTATGATTCCAGTTTCAACATTGACTCTTATCAGACCATTACCAGTAAATCCTCTTGGGAATTGAGCGAATGCTTGACCGCGAGGTCTGAATAGATTGCCTTGCCCAATATGAGTCGCAGGTGTAGTTGATTCATCACCATTGACAAATGAGAATAGTGAACCAGAACCAGGTGGAATAAATGGTACAATTGCTTCATTACCAATACCATTAATAGCAAATCTACCATCACCAAAGTGTCTTGGGTTGGTTCTAATAAGTGCTTCACCACTAAGTGTTAATCTGCCACCACCTATCTCTCCATATTGGAAGTAGATTCTAACTGGAGGTGCCTTAATACTAAATCCAGATGCTGGAATATCAAGATTAGTGGTAGTAGATTCTGTCGCACCGACCAGACGAATCTTCTCTTCTGGGTCGAAGATTGCAGAAGATCTTCTTGGTGAAACAATCCCTGTACCAATTTCTGGTGCTGGGGTGAAACTCTCTGTTGAACCACTCTTGAATCTGAATAATGCGGGTGGTATGAACGGATTTGCACCAAAGGTTTCTGCAGCACCTGTTGCAGCAAATAGTCTTCCAACACCAACTTCATCAACGGTACTTGCAAGGTCTGATACTTCACCAGAAATTCTGAGTCCAGTGCTGTCATCAGAAATGTGCCTGAATGTTTTACTTTCGTCTGCACTAACAAAGTTGAATAGAACACCAGATCCAATATGGGGTGAAGGTGTTGATGCTAATGTAGCACCACCACCAACTGTAAATAGTACTTTGGTATCGTCTGTTCTAGAAACAACTTCTCCAGAACCATCAAATCCAAATAGTGAACCAGAACCTGGATAATCTGGAGTATATTTTTCAGTTAATTTACCAGAGAATCTAAATCCACCAAATGGTCTCTTATCTACAGAATCTAGGATTCCATAATCAGCAGATCCAGGAGCATTGACAATTTCACCGATAGAACCATAATCATCATAATCACCAACAACACCAAATGTTGATACTACTTCATCAGCAATATCACTGATAGGTGTACTTGCATAAGTGGATATTGAAGGAGATGGAGTTACTGCAATATCATTGATAAATCCATAATCAATGTCTTCTTGAGTTACAACAGAAGAACCATTGTAACTATAAGTTCTTCTCTCTTCCTTAGTTACGAAGTTGAATAATGTTCCTGTACCAATTTCTGGTGCTGGTGTAAATGATTGTGTAACTGCACCAGCAACTGCAAACAATACAAATCTTGCTGGTATAAATGGTACGGTTGCCTCATTTCCACCACCAAATGCAAATAGTGATCCACCACCACTTGTTCTAACTCTAAATCTAACTCCCTTGGAAGCATCACCAGTAAATCTAAACCTACCAAATGGTCTTGATTGTACTGTTGATATAAACCCAAAGTCTTCAGAATCGGGTCTATTGACCAGTTCGGAAATAATACCAAAGTCATCTTGGTCAGAATGTGCTTCGGATATAAATCCAAAGTCAATATCGTCCTGAGTTACAACAGATGAACCATTGTAACTAAATGTTCTTCTTTCTTCCTTACTAATGAAGTTGAAGAGTGATCCAGTTCCAACTGCTGGTGCTGGTGTAAATGATTGTGTAACTGCACCAGCAAATGTGAATAGTGTAGATACTTCTTCTTTTGCACCAGAAGATTCTGCAGAACCAACAAATCCAAAGAGTGATCCAGAACCAATTTCTGTTGTAGGTGTTGTTGATTCCTCTAAATTACCAGCAAATCTAAATCTACCAAATGGTCTTCTAGATTCACCTACAGGAACACTAATTAATCCATAATCTTCTTGATGATATGTGATTGTGTCGTAAATTCCAGACTCTGGGAAGTCAGTTACAGTGCCATAATCTTCAAATTCAACTGCAGACTCATTAATTAATCTATAATCATCAATTCTAGTTCCAGTTACTGAAGAACCATTATAGCTGAATGTTCTGCTCTTATCAGTTGTAATGATATTGAATAGAGAACCAGAACCAATATGTCCAAGAGAAGCACTCTGAGTACTATCACCAGCAAATCTGAATAGTACTTTTGCTTCTTCTTTTATGCCAAAAGTTGCTGCAGAACCGGATGCAGCAAATAGTCTTCCAGAACCAGGATACCTTAATCTAATTCTTGTAGTCTTAGCATTATCACCTTCAAACCTTAGAGAACCATAGGGTCTATTTTGTACTGTTGATATGAACCCAAAGTCTTCAGAATCGGGTCTATTAACCAATTCTGAAATAATACCAAAGTCGTCTTGATCGACGTGTGCTTCAGATACAAATCCAAAGTCAATATCATCTTGTTCAACAACAGAAGAACCATTGTAACTAAATGTTCTTCTTTCTTCCTTACTAATGAAGTTGAAGAGTGATCCTGTTCCAACTGCTGGTGCTGGTGTAATTCTTTCTTCAGCAGTACCGAAGAAGTTAAATAACCCAGACTTAAGTGGAATAACCGGTACAACTGCTTCTGCACCACCACCAAATCCAAATAGTGAACCACCTTCTGGATTTGCAGTAAGAATAAAGGTAACTGTCTTCGATGTATCACCTTCAAATCTGAATAATCCAAATGGTTTATCATCTTGACTAGTTATTAAACCGAAGTCTTCAGAATCAGGTCTATTAACCAATTCTGAAATAATACCAAAGTCATCCGAATCAATATTACCTGCTACAGTAAAGGTTGATACTATTTCATTTGCAAGAGTACTAATCTGTGTATTAGCATAAGATGAAATTGTTGGTGAAGATTCACTAATAAATCCAAAGTTTTCATCTGTGAGGAAGTTTTGTGCTGATTGATTATAACTAAATGATGCTCTTTCTTCTTTGGTAACAAAGTTGGAAATCGTTCCAGATCCAATTTCTGTTGATGGTGTGAACGATTCTTTTGAGAGTCCACCTGAAATTCCAAACTTACCAGAACCAGGTGGAATAAATGGTACTATTGCTTCATTACCAGTTCCATGATATTGAATTGCTTGTGTTATTGGATCATTCGTTGTTAGTGAGAACCTGGTAAATCGTGAAGCATTACCAGCAACTCTAAACAATCCAAAAGGATTATCTTGAGAAGTTATTGTTATTGTATTATAATCTTCAAATAATTTTATTATATCATTAGAAATATACTCATAATCTTCTGCTTCAACAGCAGATTCCGAAATTAAGTTATAATCTTCAAGCGCAAAAAGAGCAACAGAAGAGATATTGAACGAAGACGTTACTCTTTCTGCTGCTCCTATTATTGTACTTAACTCACCCGAACCATTATATCCATAGGAGAATGTTAATTCGGATGAGTCGTTAATGTCAAATATGTTTCCGTCATATCCAATATATGCATTTGAAAAGGAGGAAACAGAACCACCTTGAAGGGCAAATATTATTCCACCACCAATATGTCCTAATGCAAAATTTATTATAGATTTTGAATCAAGTGTATCAATTTTCCCAAATGCGGGGTCAGTTTCAACTAGAATGTCTCCATAATCTTCAATATATGAAATATTCTCAAATATATTCCCAAAATTTATTTCTGCATCGATTCCATCTAAGATATCACCATAATCTACAACAGTAATATATAATCCTGAATCTTGATTATACGAAAATGACCCCGACTCAATTGCAAAAGTCGGGGTTTGTATTTGAAATATTGATTGCGACTCTGTGGTATGCGTATAAACTGCCATATTTTTTTTTATGCAGTCCTATCTCATTTAGAGATATTCTTTCCGATATTTATATTTAGGAGAGTTTAAAGTTGACTCCAGTTACACTTAATCCATCTATTTTTGGTACAACGTCATTTGCAAATGGATTGTAAAGTATTCTTCTTTCTGCACCTCTCATATTAAAAGAACCAGTCCAATACGAAGTTTGTGTATCGTCTGAATATTCATCCTGATACTCTGAAGGAACTGCAATAACAGAACCATTATTTTTTAACCAAGTTTTTACTTCTCTTGAGGTTGCTTTTGGATTTGATTGAAGATATAAAACTAATAACCCAGAAGTAACTGGAGCAGCAGCAGACGTTCCATTAAAATAATGATCATAAAATCCAGAATCATCATAACGTTCATAATCGGTGTAGTTAGCAACTCCATTTGTTCCTGCAGATAGTGTTTCATCGGCAGGTGACCAGATGTCAATTCCTGGTCCATTATTTGAATAGTCTGCTTTTCTTTCTGATAATGTAGAAGGTATCACATATTCATCCATAGCACCAACACAAATAACAGGATGAAATTCTGGGTCCACAGAGGCATCAAAACCAAGTCCTTGGGGATTCATCCAATCCCTATGGTTGCATGGGACTGTCCCTGATGGAAACTCTCCTCTGGGGTCTGTACTTCCAAACCATTCATCTGACATATAATTCAGTCTATCGGGGTCTGTACTACCAATACCCAATCTCTGGTTATTATTTCCTGATGCTGCAACATAAATTAGTCCACTATCAATTGCTTCTGCTCCAGCAGCATCAATTGAGTTTGAACGTGAAGATGTTGACCAAGATCTATATGCACCTTGTAGTTGATTATTAAGTCCATCTTTCATTGCAGTTACTTGGTCTGTTACTGAATCATTACCAATAAATGTTCCTGTAATTCCTCTGAAACTATAATCTATACTATCACCACTTTCAAATCCTGATTGATATCCCCAACTCCCATTTACTAAGGTTGGATTTTTTATTCCAGTTTCAGGATTAATTGGTTTATATAAGTGAAATAATTTCATTAAATCATATTCCTGCTCTTTGGTTATACCCATTCCTGCTGGCTCTCCAATACCAGACATATTCCATATATTTGCCTCAAATGCAAGACCAAAATTCTTACCAGCAACTAGAGAAGCAGATGATGTTCCATGACCACTTGTCATTTCATTAGAACCATCCAAACTATTTCCAAGTGCTCTTGCTTCTGTATAACCAGAAGTTATGCTTATAGTTCCAATTGTACTAAATCCAACAGATCTTAAGGAGGAGTTATTCCACCAATTATGTGCAGAAGTTGTTGTTATTCCTGTTCTTCCATCTGGTTTAGTATATGTAAATCCATTAGCATCAAAATAATCAGGATCAATGTAGTATGGACCATCAAGAACAATATCTCTTACTCTAGACCTGTTATTGGAATCTAAAAACTCTGGATGATATTGTAATACACCAGAATCATGAATTATTGTATCAACATTTTTTCCAGTTAAACTGTAACTTGCATCTGATGGTTGTGCTGAAATATTTCCTGATAATACTCCCCAAAAATCTCCATTAGTTTTGATACCAGTCCTAACAATTTGCCACCCTGTCCTATCCAGTTCACCAACAGTTGCACCAGTGGAAACCGGCTGACCACCTCCATTTAAATCACGATATACTTTTACATTCTTTTCCCATCTTTTGGTATAATGACTTGGTTTGGGATATTCATCTGGATTTTCTGTCGGGTCAAGTTCAATCCAATCAATAGATGAGTCATTCATTAGAGTTTCTACTTCAGATTTGTGAAGTAGAAATGTTCCTCTGGTTGGACTATGCAGTTTATCATCAAAGCATGTCACCTGTCTATTAGGAAAATTTTCAATACTTGATGTTTCGGAAAGAGTATTTAAAACTCCATCCCAGTCTTCAGGTCTTTTTACCTTTAACTCGTATTTTTTTAATGTCATATCTTATCAGGAAACAATGTTGATATTACCTACCATACTGCCATGTAAAGTGCATTGGTAAACGATAGAATTTGGTGCGTCAAATGGAACTGTAAGAATTTGTGTGCCGTTAATTGAACCTGATAAGAAACTACCACCAGGTGCGTATGCTGCGCCACCATTACTTACTCTTAGTTCAAATGGGTGATTACTTCCAGTAGAGTTCTCTAAGATGTAAGTAAATCCTCTATGGAAGTATAATGTTGGATTATCAGTAGAGTTTAGAACACCAGGACCAGCAAATCTATATGCAGAAGAACCATTTGCTGTAATGTAGTATTTAAGTGCAAATCCTACATCAGATCCATCACCAGTTGTATCATTTGACCTGAAGTTTGCAGCAGTGATTTCGTCTGTAGTTGTATTTCCTCTACCAGTTACTGTTGCTAAGGTATCAGTTTCTGCTCCTCCAGAGGTTGTAATTTCTACTGATGCAATACCACCAGCAAATGTTGCTGTAACACCAGCACCTATAAAGTTAATAGTACCTGCAGTACCAACAGAAGAACCTTCTTCTTGAACTACAACACCAGAACCAGAACCAACAACTCCAGTTAGTCCAGAACCATCACCAAAAAATGATGCTGCTGTAACTGAACCCCCAGCAGTTAAATTAGTACTAATGGCAACAGTTACGGCATTAATATTTAAATTATTTGGTGAATCGATAGTAGGAGTTCCTGCAGAAGTACTCTCGAATCTTGTAGCAGTAACAACACCAGTAATATTTGCACCACCTGTTCCAGTAATATACTTATTATTAATATCTAAATTACCACCAAGTTGTGGTGCAGTATCTTCTACAACATTGGAGATTCCTCCACCCCCTCCAGTTGCGGTAATTTCTACTGATGCAACACCATTAGATAACGTTGCTGTAACTCCAGCACCTATAAAGTTAATAGTACCTGCAGTACCAACAGAAGAACCTTCCTCTTGGATGACAATTCCCGTTCCTTCTGCAACAACACCAGTAAGACCAGAACCATCACCAACAAACTGAGTTGCGGTAATAATACCAGAGGTACTTAAATTATATGTATTACCATTAAGATTGGTAGCTGTATCAGCATTACCTGTTAAATCACCATCAAAAGTTGTTGCTGTAACTGTACCACTGTCGATGTTTACTAACTCTACCCACGCACCAGAATGTGCGTAATATGCCTTTCCAGTAGCATGAACATGTGCAAAAGCACCATGGTATTCAGTTGCACTTGGCAAATCACTGAGATTTGCATAAAGGAATGGAATAATATTGGTTGTTGCTGAACCAACAATTCTTCCATTAAAAGTAGAAATACCAGCAACTGTTAAAGTTGATGTGGAAACATTATCTGTACCACCAGCACCAGCAGAAATTCCAGTTAAGTTAGAACCATCACCAACAAAAGATGTTGCTGTAATAATACCAGTTAACTGAATATCACTAGTTGCCTGATTTCCCCTAGCAAGAACAGTTCCTAAGTTGTCCTGTTCTGTGTAATCAGTAATATAACCAGCATTTTCTAATGTTTCAACATCAACAGCAAGCTCGTTAATGACTAAACGTTGTTGCTCAAATGTTGAATTTACCCCTACGTTTCTTGCCATCTATCTAGAAACCTTTTATTGAATTATTTATAAAGACACAAAAAAAGGAGGGGTAGACCCTCCTTTGAAAAAATGTAAATCGTAAATCAGTCGAGGCTGACGTTTAGAGTTACCTTAATTTGGTCACCGTTGTTCTGAACGTTGTATGGACCATTTGTGAATCTTTCTGCGAAGAAGATGCTGCTGTATAGAGTTACATTTCCTACACCATCAAGTGCTGGTGATAGTGTGAATGTATTTGCATCAGGAGCTTCAAATACAGTATATGTACTTGATGTGGTAGTTGTGTTACCTGTACCTGCTGCGATGTAGATAACATCACCTGGCTCAAGACCATGTGCAGTACCGATTACTTTACTGGAACCGAAGGTTACTTCGTCACCAGTTGCAACCTGAATGTTATTTACAAGAGCATTGCTTAGATATACAATACCGTTTTTCTCATCAATACCAGTGACAGTTGTATCAGCAGGAAGTGCATTAGTTTCACCACCAGCATTGGTGTGAGTAACACCCATACCAAGTGTGATGTCCTCAGTGATACTCTTATAGAAAGTAGTTACACCAGAAGCAGCACCAGAAAGTGCTTTATCTAGATAGACCTGAACACCATTTACACCAACAACTCTTGTTTCAGCAGCAAGACCTGTACCAACCACTCTTTGGTTTGGCATAATACCAGTTGCATCAGAAACAACAAGTTCAAAGTTACCTGCTGTACCAACACCTGTTGGTTCCCACTTGAACTGATTGAGTGTAATGAATTCTTGTGCAATAACACCAGTTGTTAAAGTCTTAGCAACACCAGTGTTTGCTAAAGAAGTTGCTGCAGAATCAACACCATGAAGTGTTAGTGGAAGATTGTTTGCTCTTACGAGGTAGTAACCATACTGTTGGTTTGCAGGACCAGTAAAGGTGAATGTTTGCTCTGGATATGAAGCAGTTGTTGTTCCTACACCAAAATCAAGTGACTGGTTGGAGAAGTTACCAGTGTTAGGAACTGAAAGAACAAGTACATTACCGTCAATGGCACAAACGGTAGCATTTGAACCAACATTACCACCACTTACGTAGTGTCCTACTGCAATGTTGAGTGTTGATGCAACAGTAATTGTATATTCTCCAGCAGTACCACTACCAGTGGTACTTACGATTGGAGTTGTAATTGTTCTTACATTCCAACGTGTACCGTCGAGAAGAATACCATACTGACTAGTATAGTCTTGATCCCATCTGTTATTAACTAATGATGGGTAACCATTATTTGGTGCGGTTCCATAACCAATGGTTCCAGACTCATTATATGGTTCAAAGTAAGCTGCCTGAGTTGGGACATCACCCTCTGCAGGTGTAGTATTACTAGTGTACAACTTGAGAATCAAGTTTCTAGGGATATCTTGATTGGTGTTTACAAGATATCGTAGAGTCTGTAGTTCACCACTATCTGGGACTAAAAGTGCCATTTACCTGTCTCCGTTATTTTATGAAACAAAATTTTTTTTCCTATTGTTATTTATAATCTAAAAATATTTAGACTTTCATCTTCAAAACTACTGTACACCTACTTATTCCAGAGCAACTGAGAACACTAAATCTGAGCACATCATTTATATTGATTATAGGTAACCAAGTTGTTAATTCAATATCTTTATTTTTATTTTCATTTATTAGAGTTGGATATTCAGTTCCAACTATTGAAACAAAATTTGATGGATAATCATCATAAGTTGTTTTTTCAATATCTATTGCAATGTTTCCAGTTTGTTCTGATAAAATTGACCATGATTCAATCTTTCCACCAATATCTAATGGTAAGTAACCTTTATCACCTGGAGTAATATCTATACTACCATTGTCAATCATAAAGACAATATTTCTAGTAGCATCTGCTGCAGTAGCAAGTGCAATTGCTGAGTATTGTTGACCTGCTGTTGGTGCAGTTAAAAATGTAATCGTACTACCAGATATTTGATAATCAATTACTGGTTTTTGTAAAACACCATCTAGAGAAATGACTAATTGTTGTTCATTAACCGGAAAGTATTCTTCACCATTTGCATATAATGTAAAATTAGTCTGATTTCCATCAAATTGTACATTAATATCATCAAGAATTACATTACTGTATTGTATCTGCTTAAATGGAACTTCATAATTTAAGTCAACAGTAAACCTATCTTGTGAAGTTAGTCTTACGTCATAATTTGTCATATACTAACTCCTGGTGTTACTAACACACTACCCTGAACAACTCTTGTTGAAAAATCATTTGGAGATGTTATCACCACATCATATAAGTATCTACCACCTTCCATTAATGAAGTATCTGTTTTTGCCATAGAAACCTTTATTTGACCACCAATCCTATTCGGAAAGGTTAGAGAAAATGGATATGAAGTTGATGAGTATGTACTTTTCTTGACTAAACCTTTTCCTGTATATCCAGTCAAATTCAATTTAGTCCCATTATCATTGTATATAGTAAATGTACTTTGGAAATCTGTTCCCTGTTCAAGAACTAAATTGATTACTTTAGCTGACATCAGAAAAATAGATTAATAACCTTTATTTATTTATCGTTTCAATTAGAGTCTTCAATGCACTTTTAATTTCCTCAATATCATTTTTCATTTTACTCAACTCTTGTTCTTCTAGAGATTTTTTATTTTTTATTTTTATATACTCATTATATTGTACATCATTACAGTTTAGTACTGCATTAGTTTTTTCGTCTCTATAAAAACCCACATTGTCTTTTATTGGAATCATAACGTTGCAATTACTCTTAAGTCTCTAATATTTGGAACAAATGATTGATTTGTTCCTGACATAATAATTTTAATTTGGAATCCATTAAACAATGGTAAGTTTTCTGCAGTGTATTCATAACTTCTAAAATCATCTAATGAAGTTGAAGCAGGAACAAATGCATCCGGTTGTCCATTATTATCTTTAGGGTCAATTACATTACCATTTTCATCAATATTTTCAAATCCAGGGAATAATTCATACAATTGTTGGTCATCTGGTGTATCGGGTCTTAGTATTCTATACATAACGATTAATTCATTTGAAGAATCTCTATACGCATCAAAGTAAACTTTTAAACTATCAGAACTCCTTTCTAATCTAATAATTTTTGATATGTATATTGCAGATGATGGATCATCATATAAACTATTAACTCTAGAATCTGTTTTATAGTTAGATACTGGACTATCGATTCTATTCATAGTTGTTATCATATCAATTCTATCAAGATCTACAACTGGTGACAACTTACTATCACTAGTAGATAGATTTAATTCTAATGTAAATGATTTATTTCCAAGATAATCATCTAAGTATTCAAGTTCATTTACGTTTGATGCAATTATACTTGGTGTTGATAGATAATTATTTGAATTCAATGAAATTGATTGGAACTCTTTACTTACATAAGTAGATTCATTTCCATTTATACTTTGACCAGAGAATGTTCTTGCCTTTGCAGAGATAGATGTTTTTTCTGGAATCATAGTTTGTATATTTGGTTTGATTGAATCAAACTGAATATTCTGTGTTGCTTTTGGTCCAGATATTGTGTTTGAACCAGAAGCAGAATCATCTAAATCATAAGTTCCACCCGATTTTGTATCATTGAAGAATAATTTAGGACTAATAAATTTCCTATCTGGTCCATTAGATTCAGTATTAAGTTTAATATAGTAACTATCTAAACTAATAGGATACTTATTAATATCAACATCTGCAAATGAATGTGTTCTATTAATTCTTCTTAAAGAAATACCATTAAATTCATATTTAAATACTGGTGACCCAACATTATGGTAAGGAATGACCATAGGGAGAAGGAAATCCTCTTGCCCATCAATAATCCCTCTTGTTATTCCAGTTAATGTATTTGTGCTGAGTTCATATGAAGTATATTTAATAATTTCACCATTAATTTTAATATATCCAGGATTTGTTGCTGAAACTTCTAAGTTTTCAAAACTGGTGAATATACCAACAGAATTTACTTGAATACTATTTGTCGATGCCTGATTATAGTCAACAATGAGTTTTTCTGGTGCGATATCAGGCTCAATTCCAGTAATTGTTACCTTATTCTGCTGTGAATACATTCCATGATTATTGTGATTTACTTTAAAATACAATCCATCAGTAATTGTTTCAGAGTAATTAACGTAACCATCTGAAATAGTTGATATTCCTCCACCAGAATTTATGTAAGATATCTCATTTGAAACACCAGATGTATTTACTTCATCTTGAACTTTATCAATAATTAGTGAGTTAAATGCTGAAATAACTCCAACACTATTTGGAATAGACAAGACCAAGTTTTTACCAAAACCACCTGTTTCTGAAGGTGAGACAGTTAAAGTATCACCTTTAGCATATCCTGTTCCTCCAATAGAAACAGTAGCAGCAATAGCAATATTATTCTCAATAGTTAGGTCAACCTTTGCTCCAGAACCTCTTCCTGATAATGTTAAGAGTGGAGCATCAGAATATGTTGCATTTGAAGTATATGCTACACCAGCATTTGTAATACTTAAGACACTTCCAATGCCAATAGAACCAACAACACTTTCAAGTTTTCCAGAGAAATTGTCATAACCACTTTGTCGTATTGTAATTCCTGGTACTAGATTTGAAATATCGGAGCTACTTAAACTCAATGCGAGTCCAACTAAAACTTTTTTAGTAGATGCTACTATTGGATTGGGTCTCAACGATGCTACTTGTCTATTTCCAATTCCAAGTTTTGGATTATAAAGTCTAAAAGATCCACTACTTGAGTTAAAATCTGCTCTGTACAGGGTAAACTTCAAGTCTTCTAATTGTGATGGTTCCCATGTAGCACCATTCTGTGATTTGAATAGAGAACCTAATGTTGGTTGTTGTGAAACAAGAATTTTTTCGGAATCTGCATTATTCACTGTTGAAATATCAACTTCAGTCATTCTAGAAATCCAAACATTATATTCTGTTGAATCCGACATTAGAACTATTGCATAGTCTTTTATTCCACCTAAGAATAATGGAGATGGGAATGTGAATGTTGTTGCAGAAGAAGCATCTTCAGAAGTATTGATATCACTTGGTGATAATGTAACTTCACTAAATGGTAATACTTCTTGTGTAGGTACACCTAAAGAACTTGTTCTTATTTGTAAAGTTACTGGAATATCTGAGGTATCTTTTGATTGGAAGAATACATCGCACTTGGTGATAAAAATTCCATTTTTATCAGTAACTTGGAATGTTTGTGCGAGTGGATCTCTCCATCTTCTTGGAATTGGTGGATCAGCAGGAACCCTAACAATTTCAGTTACAATAACGGTACTTTCAATTATTTCTGTGCGAACAGTATTAGTGTTAACAAGAGTATTAGTGCGGTCTACACTAAAGTCATTTGTTAATGTTCTATTTTCTGGTGGAACTGCAACTCTTTCAATATCAGCTTCTCTGATACTCAATGTCAGTGATTCTACGTTATCAATTGTTCCACTTGATGTGAAATTAGTTTCAGCAGAACTTTCAGAAACTCCTGGTGCTAAGGTATTTGTTGAACTTGTCGATAATGTAAGTGTTTTTGTTCCTGTTTCAAATGTTGGGTTTGATAATATAGTTGGGTCTGGGAAGAATAATGATGCAATTAATGTTCCAGATTTATCAGTAATAAGTCTTATATCTGATACTTCTGCAATTGCATTACTTGTTTCTCCAATTAATTGCATACCAATAGAAATACATCCAAAGAAATTTGAATCTGCTTGATTTTCCAAACTTGCAGTATCAACATTCAAAATTGTAGTTGTTGATGAATACGATGAAGAAAGTTGATTTCCTGAATTGTATGGATTTTCTGCATAAACTTCTTCTGGAAAATTATATGGACCATACTTATGATTTTGTTTTGCTAGTCTGAATACAATTCCTTTATTATTCAAAATAGAAACAGGCATTTGTCCAATAACAGTCTCACCCTCAACAAATGTACCACTGACCATGTTTACTTCAAGTAGTTTTGGAACTACAAAATCATTCATAGAAATATTATCAAAGAATGAATAGAATCTTGTAGAAGGTTTTAATCTACGAGAAATCATCTCAACGTTTCTAGAACGCATAAATCCAACAATTGATCTCGAAACAATCTTATCTCCAATAGAAACATTATTGAATCTTTCACTAACTTGCCATTGAATTCCTGTTCTGGATTGATCTGTTGTTTGTCTGAAAGTGTCTGTTATAAATTGTGTTGTTGTGGTTGTTGATGTATCAACATTATTACCAGAAGATGAATTTACCTCTGTACTAGTTCCGGTTAATTCAGAATTTAGATTTGTAACTCCAGTCCAATTAGTTTCCCAAGAATTCCAATTTATAGGAGATAGTCCAGTATTTGTGTCCGCACCCAATTGTGCTATAGCATTTTTATATGTTCCTTCAACATCTTCGGTTCTAGTCGTCAATCTTGTTTCAATCCAAGTATCAGTAGAAGGATTCAATTCAATTGAACCAATCCATACTGGGATATTAAATGGATTTACGTTTACTGCTCTGGTTGCAAATTGATTCTTAGTGTATATCTCATCATTGTAGTTTAACATGACCAAATCACCAACTCTCTTAAGATTATTGGTTCCCAAATCTGTTGCGTGTCTTAAATCAATATTTGGGTTTGATGATTGTCCAATACCAATAATAGCTTCTGAACCAAGAATCAGTCCAGTAGAAGTGGTATAATGTGTTGGTCTTACTACACCAATTGCAGTATCTGTACTTGCTTTATAAGATGGATTTGAAATATCACCACCAAAACCACTTTTAAAATTATCAACAAAGAAACCACATTTGAACTTATCTAGACCAGTTCTTGGATTTCTTATAAGTAAATTTTTGGTGTCAGTTTCTAATAAAGACAGTGAACTGTAATATTCAACATTAGAAAGTCTATCCTCTAATCTAGAGATATCTTTCATTCTATATCTCTTATGTGAAGAAAGAGATGTTTTTATTGTTTTTGTATCATAAACATATGGTGGATAGTAAATTGTTGCTATCTCTAATGAAGAATCAATAACATTTGGTGCCTTTGGTGTTAATGATGGGACACCCTGATTTAATATAAAAGCACCATCCTTTGTTAAAAATAACTTATCAATTCTAGCAAGATAGTAATTGTAAGATATATTTAAATTCTTATCTTTTGCAAATACATAATTAGATGAATTTGCCGATAATGAGAACAATCTTGAATCATATTCAAATGGTGATTTTGTAGCAGAAGATGCATCAAACAATGAAACTCTTGGTCTAAAATCAATGATATCTGTATTTCTTACTCCATCGATTACTGGAATATTCTTACTGTATCTATCACTATCATAAGAGTCAACTGATACAAAGTCACCATCATCGGATGAGTTGATTGAATACTGATTGTATACAATTTTAATTTTTTTAGTTGGAGAAGATATTTCAGACTTTCTAATTATTCTTGAGTAATCGTAATATTCGGATCTTTGCCCATTATCAAAAATGAAACTATTTTTGATATTTTTATCACCGAGAACTACTGAAAATACTACTCCACTAATATTAGTCTCATCAGAAATAATAGTTTCATTTAGTGAAAATCTGTTTTCATTAATATATACAACATCAATTGTGTTTACACTATCACTACCGACAAAGTTTGCAACAGCACCACTAGTTTGACCTACGAGTCTTTCACCCTTTAATAAGTTATTAACACTAGAGTTAAGTGATGTTAATGTTACCTTTGGTAAATTTGGATCTGAAGTAGTAGATGATTCATAAATTCCCAAAATTCTCTCAACATCAGGAACATTTAGAGAAATTATTTTATCTTGTACTCTTAATCCATAATATTCACTATATACTAATCCATCGTCAAGAGTTGTGTTTCCAATACCAGAAGCAGGTGATGATGAACCATTAATAACTAGGGTATTGCATCGGTTATATAATTTTCTTTTTACTGTAGTATTAACTTTTCTATATGAAACAGTAAGTATTGCTGAACCATTACCAGACAAATTACTTAAACTTACAGTTCTTCCTGATAGTTGTATTTTTTGATTAGATAATGATTCAATTGCTCCATTAGATATAAAAGTTAAGTTATAATCCTCTTCATCAAATGGTTCTAAAGTTAAACTAGTATCAGTTTCTAGTGTTGCACTATATGCATTTGCAGAAACTGTAATTGGATATGACTTTTTAATTACTGATTGAGCATTACTCAAATCAACAGAAGAAATATTTTTATGCCTTAATTTTGTGTATAAAAATGCGTTTGATGTATTTAATATTTCTAATGTTACCTTTCTAAAGTCATTAGTTACTATACTTGTTCCTGGGAGTGTACCATCATTTATACCAGGAGTAGTTCCAACTGCTTGAATCTTTACTATATCTGCTGTTTTATCAATTTCCGTAACTTTGTTAAAAGTTGGAACACTATTCCCTTCTTTTGTATATGAAACAATACTACCGACATAAAGTCCTTCATAGAATGAACTCGATGAAGTTGTAACTGTACTTATACCAGCAGATTCACCAGTTATAGTGAACTGTGCTGAAATATCTGCTAAATTAACTTTATTAGAAAGAACTGGATCAGCAGTGAAGCTTCCAAGACTACTTCCAGAATTATCAGTTCTTAATTGATGAACATCACTAAGACTATAGTCTCTTACGTTACTAATAACTCTTCCATCATCAACCCCATCAATTATTATTGCTTCTTCATCTTTAAAATTACCAGATACTTGATATAAAGTAAGTAAATTACTATTTACAACATCTGATACCAAATATCCACTAGCTGAACTATTTTTTCCTTCAATGAAAGTTGAAGATGGTTTTGATAAACTGGTATTAAGTGTTATTGTTGTATATGTTTGAATATCATAGAGTGAACACTCATACTGAGTTGTTGCATTAATGTATTCTGCATTTTTTAATTTCAGATTATATAATCTAGCAACACCGATTTTATTACCAGATGCAGAACCTGGAGTTACTGTTCTACTATCATACAATTCTACTGTTGAGGTATTGTCAAATCCAACAGGAATAGAACCATAAACATTATTGATAATTACCTGTCTACCAACACTGAAAGGAACAGAATCATTATCTGCTTTTTCAGTATCTCTTGGTTTTCTGAAATCTATAATCGAACTGCTTATAGTTTCAACTGAATAACCCTTTACATATGCTTTTCCTGGTGAAATTTGCAAACACCCTAAATCATCACTTGGAATATTTCCTTGTTTTGTTTCCTGATTTTCAAGATATATTCCATTATTTCCAACTCTATTATTTAAAGACTCTTTAATAGAGATATTATATGGTTTTATATAATAATCTCCAGATTCTTCATAAGTCCTTTTTGCTAATTCATCTCTAATTAAATTATAATTAGTCTCTTTAACAAACTTCTGTAAACCACCATTTACTAACCTTAAAAGTTCAACAAAATTTTCATCATTAAAATTATCAATTTCTTTTTTTATTAATGTAACACCTACTTCTAATCTATCTGCTCCAGGGGCAGAGAAATTAGAAAATCCCTGGGCATTATCATATAAATCATTATAATTATTTGAAGCAACTGCTAATTCTTCATTAATTAGTAAACCAACTCTATAACTTGGTGAGTTAGAGTATTGATCTAAAACAACAGTTTCTGGATTGACAGTTACAAAAAATCCTCTAATGAAGTATACACCAGACTCAATTTTTACTGCAGAACCAACGGATGTTGAACCAGAAATGATAGTTGTTGCAAAAGTTGTATCTTCTCTTAAAGACGATACTCCGTAAGAAACATTTTCTTCAACAATCAAGTTTTCTCCATCTAGGAACGTACTTGTTGAAAAGTTTGTATTACTAGAACCTTGATATTTAATGTATAGTGTATAATTACCTCTTTCTGAAGTTGCATTACTAATGAAGTTTTCTACTTTTGCAGTAACACCACTTACTTCTCCTCTAATTTTTTTACCAATCATTTCATTGATATACAATGAAACAGGTATACCTAAATGGGTTTCATCAATCTCAACACAAGTATAGTTGGAATCATATGATATTTGACCAGGCACAACCATAGCACCTTCTTTGAAGAAGTGCTGACCAAATTTTTCAATTTGATTTTGTAAGATAGATTGTAAAGTTGTTAATTCTCTTGCCTGTATTGGAGTAGCAGGCTTAAACAACACTCTCTGATAATTTTTATCAGATTCAAAGTCATCAAAATATGGAGAAATATTTAAATTTGTATTTTGTGGCATTTTTTTTTAGAACTCCAATATGATTTTAATATCTTCTTTTTGATTAGCCGATCTTGGGATTGGTTGCCTGTTATCGACGTAGATTATGTCACCTGATTTTTTGTTAAACTCTGCAGAAGAAATCCCAGAAACAAAAGTACTACCTAACTGATATGTCCTATTATTTATTACGGTACTAACACCAGTAAAATTAGTATCAACTGATAATGATGCATTTGAATTACTGCAATTAACTATAAGACTTCCTCCAGCAATTGGTGAGGAACTAAACTTACTAAGTTGATAATTAACACCCTCAGTTGCTAATCCAACTGGTTGATAGTATTTTAATACTCCAGTTATAGAATCCCAAGATGCTACAAAACCAACAGCAGTTTGTCCAGTACCGATAGTTTGGGTAATTTGCGAATCTACTGGATAAGTTTCATTATTTGCAGTTGCAATTCCAGACAATTTCAACGAGTCTAGAGCACTAACTTCATTTAAAGACAATTTTTCTGTTGTGCTTCCAAATACTGTTGGATTTTTAATTATTCCAATTCTAGCAAAATCGTTTCCTAAGATTACGTCTGGATTTGTTTCATCTGTAGCATATCTAGAGTATACTAAGACTCGATATGCACCCAATTCTTTGTATATATCAAAACCATGTCCACCTTTTGGGGGAATTATTACATTAAATTCAGCAATAGTTCCATTATTTGTTAATTCTAATGGTACTCCAGGAGCACCTGGTTGGAATTTTATAATTCCACTAGTATAATTAGAACCACCATCTGTTACAAATACCTCAGAAACTTTACCAAAAGAATCTACAGTAATTGTTGCCTTTCCACCTATCCCATCACCCAATATAGGAATATTAGTAAAAGATTTAGAAATTGGTTGATAACCAATACCTCTGTTTGCAATAGTAATTACGTCAATCTTTCCATCAATAGCATTATTTTTTGTTGATATTGTTTCTCCTACATTTCCCCAATTTTCTGGTACAGGAATAAACTCAATAGAATCAAATTTTACAATCTCGGATGGTTTGATTGTAAAAAGATATTTCCAAATATATCCATCACCAGAAGTTCCTGCTGGTCTTGGTTCTAAGTCAACAAATTCTGGTTGGTCAAATGATGGTCTTCCTGTTGGGTTTTCTGGGTCACTACCATTCTGAAGACAAACATAAACTCTGAAATCTTCGTTTATAACATAAAAATTAGATTCATATAAACTTGGTTGATTTGTTATTGGAGTTTTATTGTAGATTGTATAATCATGACGGTACATTTCATAAGTAGTTCCAGATGTCCACTCAACTTTTCTAATCATTCTCCTTACATCTTGGTTTGTCACCTTTTTCATGGAAAGAATAGTTTCTTTAATTCTATTCTGTTCTTCTATTCCATCTGTAGGTGAGTACCCAAGACCCCAAGAGTCTGTTCCACCAGCTAGAGGATTCAAACTATTGGGTTGACCAATAAAAGTATAATATGTATTAGAAGTATTACCAACCGAAACAAAACTCTGTACAAAAGTTTCGGCGTTCATTACTCTAAAATTTTCAGTGATAATAGCAGGCATTTTTATACTACAATACTTTTTTCTTTATTTATTGCTATTTTATAGTACGGGTTCTATACACTTGTGGTGCAGTAGATAAACCAACAGTACCATTATCTGTATTTACAACAAATTCCTTTGGTGTAAATGCTCTTCTATTCTGATAATCATATATTTTACCCCAAGAGTATCTTCCATGAGTTCCATTAGTATTTGCAGTGGTATCTACAAATGCTGTTATAGGTTGCTCTGCATAATCCGAACCATATGCAAACATGCATCTTACTGTAACAATCCCAACACCACTTGGTGGTGGAGAAACACGTTCTGCTCTGTATATGCCATTGATAGAACCACCAGATTGTGCAGTTCCAACTTTAGAATCTGGATAATTATTTAATCCACCACTGTAAGTAGTAATTCCAGTAAGTGCTTGACCAACAACGGTATTACTTTCAGTAATTACAAAGTAATCACCAACTTCAAGTTCACTAAAGTTTACACCATAGGTGTTTAGTGATGAATAACCAATACCTAGAGTAGTATTATCATATCTCTCAGATTCTAACTCGAAATTAATAAAGGAATTTCCAACAGAAACATTTTTAATAAGTCCAAAGTCACCAACAACTTTTATTGACCTGATTTGCTCAGACTGAATTGTATCGGATTCAATTATGACTGGAGGTGCAATATTATACTGATAACCAAATCCAGGATTTGTAATTGTAACTGAAGATACGGAACCATTTGTTACTGTAGAAATTCCTGTTGCTCTATTGAAGATTGGTTCGGCATAGATAGCAGTTCCTGCTGAACCTACAGCAACAAATCTACCTTCATCTGTAATTACAGGAACATTTGGATCTCTCTGCTCTACTGGTGGAGGTGTGGGTATAAATCTTAAATCATTTAATTGATATAAAGAATTTGTCTCTCTGAACACCCAGGTTTCTAAATTCATTGAGTAATATAATTGACCAGAGTCATTTAAAGCAACAAATAAACCATATTCATATCTTATCTTAGTAAAATTGAAGGATATATTTGGAGTAATTTTTATCCAATTAGTAGACCCGTTATCAGATCTTAATATTGTACCTTGATTTCCTACAGCAATAAAAGTAGTTCCAGTCCATATTACAGATTCTAAATCTCTTGTCGAAGGAATGCCAAAAGATTGAGACCAAATATTACCATCATTTGAATAAGCTATATTTGCTCCATCTCCAACTGCTACAATCGTAGTTGAATTAAATGCTACACTATTGAGATTACCTAAAGTTGGTGGTGTCTTTTCATAGAAAGTTGTTGTCCCAATTCCTACTCCTTTAAACACACCACGATTATCACCAACAGCAATCCATATATCTTTTTGTGGGTGATAAATTATCTCATTAAGTGCATCATCATAGTTACTTACAGATAAAGTTGGAATAGGTGAACCAATAAAGAATGTTTCTTTGAACTTAGTCAGTTCACTCCAGGTCATTGAAGTCCCACCAATACCAGAACCTTTAACTATAGTTCCAGTGCTTCCAACTGCAACAAAATTGTCTTGTGGTGCAAATGTAATAGAGTTAAAATCTATGACATCAGTACTTCCATATCCAATAGTACTTTCTTGCCAATTTGTTCCATCTGTTGAAATTCCCAATAGATTACTAGATCCAACTGCAACTATTGGAGATGAAATTAAGACACTTGTGAAGTTAAAGATACTTGAGATACCAGATGCACCAGTCCAATTATAAATTGGGTCTTTTTTATCAATAAATGCAGAGGAAATTGCTACAGTTGGATTTACTATAGTGTCAAAACCAGACCCACCATCAACAATTGTTAATGATTCTATTGAAGATGTTGTTGAAACTGTTGATTGAACTATTGCTGGTTCTATTTCTCCGTCATCAACAATTTTTATATTTCTCAAACTTTCCTGTAATTTATCAACATCAGTAAATAATGGAAAAGCATTATTTACGTAGATTTCAATATCATCTTCTCCAACTGATTTAATGAGTCTAGTAATTGGAGCAACTCTAGAACGTAAACTTGGTCTTGCTTTAGAATACAAGACACCATTAATAATTTTATCTTGGGTTTGTTTTTCCCATCTTACTGGTCTTTCTTTAGTTGGATCGGTATTAATTCCAAGACTATCATAAGTAAATGTATCTAAGGTATCTGTAGAAATAATCTTCTTAACAACTCTCTCAAACTGTTCTCTATCAATTGGGTCAAATTTATTCTCACCAATCTGAACAACATCACCCTCTTTGATTGTTTCTGGTGGATCTATCTGAATAACATCTAAATCAGAACCTCTGAAGAATAATATAGTACATTTGGAATTTCTTAAAGGTGCCTCTTTAAATACAATTCTAGAACCATTCCAAATGTATGAATAATATGGTTGCTGTAATACATCATTAACGAAAACGAATAAATTGTTTTCCATTCTCATATCAGATTCTTTTTTAGTCTTTAAACTTAAGATTTTGGTTTCATTTCCTTCAGTAACTGTTAAAGTGAATTTTCTTTTTCTTCCGTTGAATAATCTTGAGACATCATCAAATTGTATAAACTGACCTGGATATAAACCACTAAACTTATCAGTCATTGATTCATCAACAACTACTTCAAATTCAGTGAAAGGTGTATTTGTTATTGTTCCACCAAAGTCATAGGTGTGTGCAATAGTTGAAATTCCAGCATTTAATACGACAGTTGTCCCTTCTGTTCCTTCTAGTGCCGTGAATACATCGAATGTATCACCAACAGTGTTGTAACTTGCTCCTGGATATGGGAAAACAGTTGAAGTAATACCTATTGTTGCAGTTCCATTATAACTATAGACAGAAATAGCATCATCTGAAGACCTGACAAAAGTATGAGGTGCTTGTATATCTTGTCTTACTGAATATGGAATTCCAGCAATAAAAGTATGATTTGACTGTGGTTCATGCTTAATAGCATTTGTAGATGCACTTACAAATGTATGATTACTAGTGTCTGTTCCACCAGTACCAACATACATTGTAAATGTTCCATCCTGTCTCTTAATTCCATCAGTAGTTGCACTTATGAATGTATGAATTCCTGTATAACTTGATTCACCAACATTAATATCGAAAGTGTCAGTGGTTACATTTGAAATTGCTAACCATCTTCCACTTGGGTAATCATAATTTGGTCTTGGGTAATATTTCCATTGAGAATGTCCATCTAAATCACAAGAATATCTCAATGAATTATCTTCAATTAATACATAATCACCATTACTAAATCCATGACCAGTAACTTCTAGTGTAACAACTCCAGTTACTGCATTGTAAGGTGCATCAGTCGCAGTGTGTGTAGTTAGACCTACTTGTATAATTTCTATAGAACGTCCTGCATAAGGATCACTTCCAGGACGTGGGTAAGTATGTTGTGTAGAATTACCATCTAAATCACAAGTAAATGTGAATGAATTGTCATCTAAAACAACATTTCTTCCTACACCTAATCCGTGTTGACCTACAGTGACAGTTAAATTACCAGTAGATGGATTGTAGTTTGCATCTGTTGGAGTATAATATCTGTTTGGTCTAGAAACACCAACATTTAAAGTAATTGTTGTTGATGTAAAATCTTTAACTGGAATTGATCTTGCTGCATATGGGTCGATACCAGGACGTGGATATGATTTAACGGACTGATTATTGTCCATATCACAAGTAAATGATAATGAATTTGGTCTTAATACAATTCCTTCACCTTTTGTAAATGGATGCTCTCCAATTGTTAAAACTACATCACCAGAAATTGGATTATAAGTTGCATCAGATGGGGTGAAATATCTTTCTGGATTTCTTGCTATTGAGTTTGTTAATGCACTTACAAATGTATGTGTAGATTGTGGGGTATATTCAATTGCATTTAATGAAGCAGTAACGAAAGTATGTTCACTAGTATCTGTCCCCCCTGTACCCACATTAATTGTAAATGTTCCATCTTGCCTTTCGAGACTGTAAGGATCTGCACTCACAAATGTATGATTACCTGTATATGTTGATGGTCCTACATTAATTTCAAAAGTATCAGTCGTTGAATTACTGATAATCATCCATCTACCACTTGGGAAATCATAATTTGGTCTTGGATATGCCTTAATTGCTGTATTTCCATCAAGATCACATGTAAACAGTAGTGAATTATCATCTACTTTTACATAATCACTATTACTAAATCCGTGATTTGGAACGGTGAAAGAAACAACACCTGCAGTTGCATTATAAACCGCATTAGTTACTGTATGAGTTGTTAATCCAACATTCGTAATTGGTATTGATTTTCCTGCATAGGGATCAATACCAGGACGGGGATAATTGTGTTGTGTTCCATGTCCATCTAACGCACATGTAAATGTAAACGAATTATCTGCAAGAACTACATTTCTACCAACACCTAGTCCATGTTGTCCTACAGTAACAGTTAAATCACCTGTTACTGGATTATAATCAGCATCAGAAGGTGTATAGAATCTATCCGTTCCTGCAGATCCAACATTTATTGTTACTGTTGTTCCCGCAACTCCTGTAACTTCGATTCCTTTGTTTGCATATGGATCAATTCCAGGACGGGGATAAGTTTTTTGTGCCTGGTTGGAATCCATATTACAAGTAAATGTCAAAGCACTATCACGTATAAAGATAGTATCACCAATTGAAACATTATGATTTCCTAATGTGAGAGTAATATCTCCAGTACTTGTATTGTATGAGGCATTTGATGGGGTATAAAAATCTCCTGGACCAGCAGCACCAACATATGCTGTGAAAGTATCTGTGGTTACTCCAGTTACCTGAAGCAATCTTCCTATTGCGAAGTGATCACTTTCTGGTAAATAATGCTCAGTGACATTATTATCCATCGAACATGTGAATGCAAATCCACCCTCCAACAGTTGAATTCTATTATTAGTAGTCACTGTATGCCCAACAGAAGTGACTGTAAATTCACCACTTAGTGGGTCATAATAAGCATCTGTTGGTGTTACATTTTGAATAAAACTTCCTGGATCATAAAGATGAGTTATGGTAGAAACACCAGCATTAAAGACAATAGATGTTCCCGATGTACCTGATATGGACCTGAATACATTGTATGTTCCACCAAGAGTATTTGGACTACTTTGGGGATATGCATCACCAAAAGTATTAATTCCTGCTGGATATGGGAAAACAGTTGAAGTAATACCAGTATACTCAGATATACACGTTAAATTAATTTCCTCCAACTGAATATAGTCACCCTCTGGCAATCCATGAGGTATTTCGGTTGTTATAGTGCAAATACCAGCAGACGGGTCATAATTGAAGCTGTTGATTGTAAATGTTGTAAATCCTGTCCAAGATTCGCAAGTCATTGCAACTCCTGACAACCTCACATAGTCATCTGGCATTAATCCATGTGCAGTATCTGTGAATACTGTGGTAAGACCTGTAGTATTTTCATAAGAAAGAGCAATAACATTTACTGTGGATATACCTGTACTTGGTAGTAATTCTGTTATTGGGAACTTCAATCTATCTCCAATCTTATAATATATTCCAGGTTCTTCCATTTCAAAACCAATAATATCTCCCCTATTTCCAACTACAACAGATGCTCTTGCACCAATTCCCTCACCTGGTGGTGATGTTGCATACTCAAGTTCTATATCACTATAATTAATAGGAATATCGACTTTTAATCTTGGTTCCACATAACCAGTTCCAGATTCAATGACATCAATAGAGGTGATAACTCCACCTGCACCAATATTCGCAACCAATGATGCTCCACTACCAACATGTGATATAACTTCAACTTCTGGTGCTGTTCTATACCCACTACCAAATTGTTGTATATCAATACTAACAATAGTTCCACCTGCTCCAACTACTATTGTTCCACCTGCTCCAACAAGTCTCTGATATCCCAATCCACTGTTATTGGTTGTTCTTGAAATTTTTCCAGCACCTGGAGTTCCTGTTAAAAATTTGATTCTATTTCCTTTTTCTAATTGTAGTCTATCGTTATCAATATCAAAATCTGTTCCTGAAATCTGTGGTACATTATTGATGAGAACTAATGGATTTAAGTTTACATCAATACCACCAACTAAAACTGCCGATGTATCAGTAAAAATGCCAACCAGTGGTTGAGTATTACTTTCTAGGAAAAACTCTGTTGATGATGCCCCAACAAACTTTGTGCTAATATCATCAAATACAACGTTTTTATCATTTGGTTGATTTCCATAATCAACTTGTCTTGAGAACATTCTTCCATTAAAGGATGAGTTAATTTCTAATCCATCTGGTCCAATAGGACCAAAAGGTGCAGATTTAAAATGAATCTCATCCCTAATGATGTTAAAGTCTCCTCTAAGGACAGTAACTGCTGCTCCAACCGTGTGGTAACCAACCTCGGAACCCATCGTACCCCTAACAACTTCAACTGTATTAGGACCATTTAATCCGACATCCTTAACATCAAAGTATTCAGAATCAACTTGAATTGTATCTAAAGAGGTTATTGAGGTGATTCCACTTAAATGTATAGTTGTTGTTTGAATGCCAATTGGCTGTGTTAGTGTTCTATTTAAATCTCTTCTGTATAGAGCACTTTGAATAATATTATCAATTAGAATAATTGAACTTGCATTTGGATTCTCGAAATTAAATGAATGAGTTCCAATACCATAACTTCTTAATGTTATAAATGGAGAAGTAGTTGATAATCCACTAACTCTAAATCCATTATCATCGGTCTTCTGGATGTAAGAGACTGGTGGTAGTGTATTTGCACCCAAAACTTCTGGAGATAACTTTAAATCATCTCCTGGTGTAGAACCACCGATGAAAGTTCCAGAAACACCAATGGTGCTTGTTAATGCATAACCAGCACCACCATTGGTGACTTCTATTTCATCAATATCACCCAATTGGTCTCTTGTGAGAGTTAAAATTACACCAGAACCAATTCCTGATATTGTTTCACCAGGAACTCCAACATAACTATTATTTGCTTCAGAACCAATTCTTGTGTTAGTTGTAGTTGAAACTGTAAATGATATATCATTTGCTGGAGTGTTACCACCAAAATATGTTCCAGATATTGAAACTTGATCTCCAATTGAATATTTTTGACCACCAGACCTTAATACTAATGAAGTTGATATTGCATCACCAGTAAAGGAATCATAAACAATGAATGCATTGAATTTTGCGTCAGTGCCAAGACCAGTTGTGAAGTAAGATGGGAATGGATTGAAAAATCCCCAAAATCTATTTTGTTGCCCAGAATAATTTGGTGTTATTGGAGCAGTTACTCCAGAATATCCAGATTGATCAATAGTACGATTATATCCATTCTCAAAAATAGCACTTCCTTTTCCTGAAGTAACATGCATTACAACATGAGACTCAGTTGATGCAACTGAGACATAGGGATTGTTATTTGAGTCGAATTTAGTTACTTTTAACGAACTTTCAACATATTCTGTAGTAACAATTCCAACTTTTGTATCTGATGTCCCCTCAACTGGAAAATATCCTCTCCCAGAATTCAATACCGCAATTTGAGTAATCTTACCATTAGCAATAATTGGATAAAAAGAACCCTCCTCAAGTGGAGTTTTAGTTCCTAAGATTTCAATTTTAGGAGGGTCTGTACTCGCATATCCAGCACCACCATCATGTATTGTAAATGATGTAACACTATATTCAGCATCAAAATTTGGTGTAAATACTGCACCTGAACCTGGAATTACTCTAGTTGTCATTTCTTATTACTTATTACTTGTTGTAAACACCACGAGGAAATACTAAACCTGTTATTGGTCTTCTACCTGTCAGGTATCCAGGAATTGCTCCCGTGACACCAAGGTCTGTTGCCACACCAACACTAACTGTACCTTCTGATTCTACTGAGTCTCTTACATATAATTTATTAGCATTAGAGAAGACTTCATAATCATCAAAACACCTATCTTTATATGCACGTATATATGAAACTTTTCCATATAGGTGCTCATCATTATCTATAGAGTCTCCAATTGTAGTTGACACACCCTCAGTTGTGTATAATGTTCTTACTGCAGAAGAAACTAATACACCATTAATATACATTCTTAGAGTGACGGTATCATAAGTAACAGCAATGTGATTCCATGAGTTTGCTACTAATTCAACACTTCCAGAGTGCAATGTCTGTGTACTGGATCTTGATGCTGTAGTTTGATACTGGAACTGCGCCCTTTTTCCACTATCTCTTATCCTAAATCTAAAATTCATTGGATTTATCCCATCACTAGGATCTTGTGCAAGAATTATTCCAGCAATATCACTAGGTGAATCACCAGACCAATAAAGCAAGGTTTCGATAGTGAATTTACCATCAGTTAAATTTAACCTTTTGTTTGGGTAATATGGAATAGTTCTAGAGTTTTCATATATTTCTTGAGATGATAATCCTCTTCCAGTGTAAATCCTTACGACTGGGATAGAACCCTCAAACGATTGACCAGAAGATGCAGAATATCTTCCAATTTCTAGATGGTCACGTCTCATCAAGACATTATCAGAATATGATGTTGTCCCTAAAGAGTGTTTTACACTATCAATATATAATTCTACTGTAGAACCTCTTCTAGTAAATACAATATGATGCCAACGATTTAAATCAAGAGGAGTTGGATGTGTTAATAACAATGAATTATTATTCATTTGAACAAAAACTTGTCTTGAACTATTAACCGCAAGAAGAAAATTATTTCTATTTCCATCGTCTAGTTCAGACCAACATGAAATTAACCCAGATGGATATGTTGAATCTGGAGTTCCTGTCATATAAACAACAGTTTCAAATGCAAAATCACCAATTAAATCAAAATCTGGATCTATTGGAATTCTTGCATACCCATTATCGGTAAAAATCATTTGGGAATTTGCGAAAGAATAATTCCCAATTAATGCTGCATCATTTCCACGTCCACTTATATCTGTCCAAGTATTGCCAGCACCACCGTAAGAAGAGGAATTCGTAGATTCTAAATACAACACCAAACCTTCTTCAACAATTGAAGTTGATGATGTTTCAATACCACTTGAAGTATTTCCATTAAAAACTAATGTTGGTATAAAATCAACTTCTTCACGAACAACATTGGATAAATTAAAATCAGTTCTTGATGAACCTTGATCGGGAATAAAAGTTACTGCACTACCAATTGGTCCATATACTCCATCAATATTAAGTACAACATTATCTAAACTCGCACCATCAAAACTTATTTCTTCACTTTGAATTTTAGTGGTTAATCCTGCTGCAACTGCACCATCTAACCCAGAAAAACTAAAATCTGCCATTACACAACCCTTCCGCAGAACAGAACACCATATGTTCCACCAGTTTGACGATATGAACCCTGAATAACTGTATACTGCTCAGAACCACTAATTGAAATTGTATCTCCCTGCTGAATGTTTACACCTGATACATTGTAGTAAAAATCAATTAAAACAAAATCATCAGGTATGTAATATGGAACAGGCATGATTCTTGCATTTAAAGGTATTCCTTTAATTACAGCATTGAAATCTAAGTCACTTGATAATCTATTAATGGCATATCCACTCTGATTTGTATATGATCTACCTCTTGCCGTTGAATCTCTATAGTAAATTTTTACAGTTCCAGGGTTTACAGTTTCATTATCAGTATTTGTCTGATAAAACGTGTCTATCCAAGAATCATGATAGTGCTCACTCGGTGAATCACTGTTACTATCATCTACTGTAGAATATCCAAATTCAGCACTTCTTTTTGCTGGATATCTCTTATTACTAGTGCCGTAGTAATAGGAAGTTCCATTTAAAAATGTTCTAAATGTAAGTCCTGCACGATTATCATCGTCACTTGGTATTATATGAGTAAGTCCACTCAAAAATTGATCATCATAATCCCAGATTGTTGATTCAAAATTGTGGAAAAAGAATGTACCAAATGTTCTATCTCTTAGTTTAGTTGCTGATTGTGTTGGTTTAGTATATGAAAAGACTGCAAATCTTGGGTCAATACCAGACTTAAATATATTCAAGTCTAATTGACGACTAGTTGATCCACCAGTATCTATTTTGTATGCTGTGCTAGTTCTGCTTCCTTGACTAATATACTCAAATCCAGTCATACTATCCTCTGGTGATGACTGCTCCTCGAATATATCAAATGCTGATATATCAGCATTTTCTAGTCCTGCTAATCTAAAATTCCTTGCATGTCCAGAACCATACAGATATGAATTAGTATCAGTGCTATTAAAACTAGCTGGGAAAAATCCAGAACCAGCCCAAGTAGTTATATATTGAGTTGAGTTTACCATACCAAAGACACGATATGTGTCTCCAAATTTTTTGTTATCCTGGACAACGTGTCTCCAACAAGCCCAAGGATAACTACCTGAAGTGTCCTTTGCATAGTAAGATGCAGTTGAACCATAACTAAAGGTAGTAATACCAGAAGTAGCTGGTTGAACTACAATTTTTGGAGTAAATGTTGAGAAATCACCGCCATTATCAACAACAAAGTATGTTCCTCTCTGTCCAGGTAAAGGTTTGAATCTAGTTATACCACCACTATTGCTACTTGAATTATTATTTCCTATAACGTTATGAATTAAACCATCATAATATCCAACTTTATAATCACTAGCAGTCTGAGGTCTATAATTTTTGCTAAAGTGTGCTCCACTTTGAATAATATTGACTTCATAACTACTACTTGACATATAATTTTCAAGAGTAAGAGTATCACCCTCTTTAATCGTTATAGTCGCATCATTACCTGTAACAAATCCGTTCCTATCTGTCCCTTCTGATTCATATGTTCCAGTAAGAGTGATACCATATCCAAGACCACCAGTTGCTTCACCAGCAATTGTAAGTCTTACTGTAATATCTGTAGCACCATTTGCAGAACCACCAATGTCTTCTGCTGATAACGTTACTGTGTCACCTGGAACATAATTTTTACCTGGTCTATTTGCAACAACATATCCAACTTCTCCCTTACCTCTTGCTACAAAAAATGATGCACCTGTTCCAATACCAGTTGTTGCAATTGGATAAACGTCTTCATAATTGAAGACGGTTTCATCTGTAATACTTCCACCACCAGTAAATGAGGTAACTCCACAGACTAATCCACTAAGACTATCACCATGCCATCCCAACCATGATATTCCATCTTCTAACTGTGTTAGAACATCTTCTTTAGTATATGATGATAAATCCTGAGGGTTTATCGTGACTCTATGTGTAGAAATTGCCATTTGTTAATTAAGCCTCCAGTGGGAGAATTGTTAGGTTTGCTGTAATAGTTTGAGTTGAACCAGAAAGATTTTTAATTGATGCATATATTGTTGTATTTGCTGGATCCATCAGATTACCACCCATTGTGAATGGAGAAACTATTTGTTCTGTAGAAATTCCAGTAGTTACAACTTCAGCAATCACCCCACTGCCAGGTGTTGGGTCATTCCCAAGACCTCTATTAATATCATTTGCTCTTGATGTGCTATCAGTATATAGTCGTATCCAACCTGCGGTTGATAGACCAACATGCATTAATGCATAAGATTTATATCCTGTTATATCTATATTACCGATACTCTCATCTGTAATAGAAGTAGTTGTACCAGATACAACTACTCTTGAACCACCAGAACCACCTGATGCAGTGACTGTAGCAATACCACCACTAATCTCAACTGATAATCCTGCTCCCAAATCAATTGTGGTAGCAGACCCTACAGGGAATCCGTTACTTTCAATTGCAATACCAGTACCTGATGCAACAATGCCAGTTAATGCAGAACCGTCAATTGCTGGTAGAGCACCAGTTAGTTGTGATGATGGTAGATTAGTTAAGTTTGTACCAGATGCTGCTGGTAATGTTGCTGGGAATCTAGCATCAGGAATAGTTCCTGAACTTAGTTCTGATGCATTAAGTGAAGTTAATGATGCACCAGATGCTGCTGGAAGAGTTGCTGGGAATCTGGTATCAGGAATAGTTCCTGAACTTAGTTCAGATGCATTAAGTGTAGTGAGTGAAGTACCCGAACCACTGAATGTAGTTGCAGTTACAACACCGGAAACAGTAAGTTGTGTTGCATCAGCAACTCCAAGTGTTGATGCAACACTTACATTCAAATCGGTGATACTTAAATCGGAAACGGATACTGTAGCAGTACCTGCACTCAGAGAAACATCTAAATTGGAACTAAAGTTAACTGTTGCAGCAACACCAATACTAGACCCATTATTTTCCAATTCAATACCAGAACCAACAGCAGTAACCCCTGTTAAATTACTACCATCAATAATTGGAAGAATACCAGTTAATTGCTCTGCATTTATTTGACCATAGAAACCTGTTGCAGAAACAATACCAAGAACATTAAGTGCTTCTGGTGTAATGGTAGTGTTTATACCAGTTTTTCCGTTTGAGTCTACAAAATAACGAACATTTCCTTGTCCATCAGATAATACGATGTTATTATCTAATGTTCTAATATCTAATTCAGAGTTCTGACCATCAAAACCACCTAAAATAACATTATAATCACCAGTCGTCATTTCACGACCACATCTATCACCAATGGTAATATTATACTGACCAGATGAGAATGTCTGTCCAGACAAATCACCGATTGCAATGTTATGACCACCACCACTACTTAATGTTGAGAGTGCCCTATCACCAAGACCAATATTTCTTGAACTCCCAGACCCAATAATATCTGCTCCAATTTTTATATTGCTTGATGCAGGAACTTCAATTCTTCCTGAGGAAAGTGTAATATCACTAGTAAATCCTACTGCACCATCAAATGAAGACTCACCAACAACGGTTAATTTGTGTGATGCAGTTGTAGTTCCAATTCCAATATTTCCTAAAGTATTAATGCCAGTGGCATTTCCATTCCAAACAGAATCAGAGTTTACGTCAAGTGTTACCTGACCACCATCTACAGTAAGATTTACATTAGAACCACCAACTAATGTGGTTACAATTCCAGTTAAATTACCACCATTACCATAATAAGTTGTTGCTGTGATAAACCCTGCAGCAGTAATATCTCCTACAGAATATAATGCATTCGTGGTGGTAAGACCAACAACTTTTAAAGTTCCATCAACCTGACCACCAATTTGTGTGGTCGTGAATTTTCTGGAACCATCAAAGAATAATTCAGATCCACCACCGGCAGTTGCGGTAAATACGTTCCTGACACCATCACTCATCCTAATAGATGAATTTGTATCAATTCTTAAGTCAACTGAATCATAGTAAATTGAAGCACCAGATGTACCATAGTTTATCTTTACTCCATTCTCTATTTGTAATGCTTCATTGCCAGCAGAAACTCCAGTGACGTTGATTCTGCCACCTTTTACATGCAATTGACTAGAAACATCAGGTACAGTTGTGCCGATACCAACTCTGGAACTAGTGGTAATGCCAGAAAGTGTGTCTAACCACTGGGAGGCAACACCAAATCCACCTCCACCTCCACCTCCAGTAACACTAACTGTTGCGATTCCACCAGTTCTTTCAATATTTACATTAGAACCAGCAACTAGTGTAGTAACTATACCACTGGCATAAGATGCATCTCCAACAAATCTTGATGCTGTTATAACACCAACAATAATATTTGGGGAATTGATTAATGTATCTGCATAGGTGGCATTTGTTGCCAATCCAGCAACAGTAGCATAATCAGCAACACTAGAAAGACCAGCATTTGTAGTGAAACTAGTAAATCCAGCAGTAGTTGAAAAAGTAGCAATGCCTGCATTAGTTGCATAATCAGAAAGGGTTGAAACCCCAGCAACAGATGCAAAAGCAATGGAGTTTGTTATGGTGTTTCCATCACCTAAAGCAGTATAGATTTCACTAAAATTGCTATTGAGCTTAATAGCACCATCTCTAAGGCTATCACCCCCTCCATCATTGGGTAAACTTCCTATGCCTATTGCTTGCTTCGCCATTATGCACTACACATTTACTTTTATTTATGGTTTAATTTTGATCGAAACTTAACTGGTCCGTGTCAAATGTGAATATTGGACTATCAAAATTCTGAGAAACATTTGGTGCTTGATAGTTTAAATCAACTATAGTAACTGCTGAACCTAATGGGTCGATATCAGATTCTTGAACATCATAGAATATTCTTTGCCCTGTCTGATAATTATGATTTGTTAAAGAAAATTTATTATTATCAATAGAAACTAAATTGAAATCAGAAGAGTTAAACTCTCTATAGAATAACGAATCTCCATTATTTTTTAACTTAAATGTACTTAAACCAACTATTGTTCCACCAATATCACTTGAAATTCCAGTAAATTGGTCACTAATATTATCAATAGATATGACTTTATTAGTTAAACTTAAGATGAATGGGGTTAGGTCTACACCCTCTGGGAAGAATATTCTTTCAACACTACCGTCTGGGAGAGAGTCTTCTTCCGTAACCATACTGAAGTTGTACTTATTATACATTGACTCCTTTGAATCAATGCTCACACTTACACTCAGTGAAGAATCACCAACATCAATCTTCATTGAATTTGATGCTTTTTCAACAATATCTAAATCTGAGAATTCTTTATATCCAGATGGATGAACGAGAGATCTTACAGATTCACTCCAAGAATCATATGGTAATTCTGATTTTAATGCATATGAAAACTTTTGGTAATAATCATTATCAGAAATTCTTTGTTGGAAATCATTTAAATATCCAGCATTATCTCTAAAATCATTTACCCTTTTGCTAGTGACATTTAGAGTTGATTTTAAATTAAACTGATTAATATTTGCAACTGTTCCATTCAATCTAGACCTTGTTCCTAAAAGTTTATTTGCAACTTCTAGTTCACCTTTTGAATCTATTAATCTTAGTTGATTAATATCATTATCCCATCCATTTTCAGTAACAACAGCAGAAAATACTACTTTATTATTTGAATCATATCCAACTACATTTTCACCAGAAATATAAGAAAGATCATCAGAAATAACCATTTCAAATTCTGCCATATCTTTCTTATTAATTACATATCCAAAATTAATATCTGTATTGTATTCACCCATATTCAGTCCAATACCGTCCATACTATAAGTAACAGTGAAGTTTACTGTGCTTATTCCAGTTAAAGTAAAGAATCTAAAATCAAAATTAGATGAGTTATAATCAAGAAATCCTCTTCCACGAGAAACATCAGTAATTCTACAATTTTCTATAAAAATAGAATCACCAACTTCAAATGGGAACTCAATCTCAGTATCACCAAAAGCATTGGTTATAAGAGGGAAAATTTGAGTATCAGAATTAACTAATTCTAAAGTTACCGTATTCTGAAATGGATTATAGATAATATCATCAATGTCATATCCATTAGAGTTTCTTGTTGGTACTACTTTTAATGGTCCAGATAAATTTTTAACGTTTTGCTCAATAATTACATCTACGACAGAACCACCTTGTATATTTGCTTCAAGTTCTATTTCATCATTTCCAATAACTTTTAAAGTAGGTGGAACATTGTAATTGTTTCCACCAGTTACAATGCCAATGGAACCTACACTAAAGATGTCCTTTATTTGGCATACTGTAGGAACACTCAATACTGGTTTCAGAGTTGGATCAGTTGGATAATCAAAACCATCTTTTACTCTTTCTAGATTATCAATTTTACCTACAGTAGACGATGTGGCTTTTAATATTGCACTACTACCACCAACTGTGTCTATACTATCTACTTTAGGTACTTTCTTATACCCTCTACCTTCAAAGTTAATTCTAACTTTAGATATTGGACCACTTGCATTTACTGAATTTGTATCATAAAATACAGTGTTAATTCCACTTGATGAATTATAAGTAATACTTTCTGGTTTTCTCAATAAGTTGAATCTAAATGAAGTATTAGCTATTGATACAATTGGGTACTCTTGAGTTAGAACACTTGCGTTGATGACAAGTTGATTGTTTCCATTCACTTCATCATCTGAAGATATTTGATATTTTTCGGAAACACTTGGTGATAATGGTATTAAACTATAATAAAGTGTATTTCCAATGTAGTCCTCAGTGGTGATAATATCTAACTTGGCATCGTCAGAACCAGCCTCAATACTATTTCGTTCATAACGATACGTTTCCAGTTCGATAAGTAATTTACTATCTTTGTAAATCACCAAATCCATACCAGATAGAGAAGTATCTGATAAATCGAATCTTATTTTATTGCCCCTGGTTGCATATAATGGTGGATTAATTAATGCAAATCCTTGAATACCAGTACCTTGGGATGATATGTTTATAAAAGAACCATCTGTGGAATTCTTTAAAGATTCTGAAAGTTTTATATAATCTCTCTTTTCTCTTAATACATAATAGGTTTCCCCATCAGACAGACCACCGATTCCAGTGTTTGGTAAGGAATTAGCATCTACTTCCTTATAGTAAACAAGTTTATCTCCAGTTTCATATGTATTATTTGGTAAATAAAACTCTGATGTAGTTACAGAAACTGCAACATTAACATCAAAATCAAGAATGTCCGTAGTAACTTTTCTTAAATTTGTATCATATCTTAATGCAAATGTATCTATAGCATCTGGTATCAAACTAAATTTAACTTTATCACCATCAGATAACCCATGGTTTTCAACTGTAGTTATTTCTAAATTATAATTTTCAACTACTCCTGTAACATTATCATATACAGTAGTAAAAGAGTGTGCAGAACCTGTTACAGAAACGTCATCCCATATGTACAGTGACTCTAAACCAGTTCCTATACCAGAAATGTTTGTAGTTATTCCAATAAAATCTCTACCAAGATTGATTACTGATATAAGACCTTGCTGTAGTGGGAATACATTAGATATATTTGATTCAGATGAAACATTTATACTAGTACCACCAAATCCAACATTGTAATCTACTTTTTGACCTGTACGGAAATTATGATTCTTTACATAAATTGCTCTTGATGGAACATTTATGTTTTGATTATTATATAAATTGTAGTTATTTGCTTGTGTACCAAAACCAATTAAAGTTTTTGCACTAAAATATACAGTATTGTTTGGAGCAATTCTTCTATCAATCTCTTTTTCATTAAAATATAATCTTGTCGGTAAAAGTTTTACCTCAGTACCTACAAGATGTTGTGATGTAGATGATAGTCTATTAGCTATGATTTGAGATGCTTCAGGGATTATATCAATAATTTTAAGGGTTTCATTTTCTATCTTAATATAATCATCAACTAAAAATGTTCCAATATCCTTAACATAAAGTGTTACTGTTAATCCAGTAATCCCAATTTCAGGAACAGTACTAGCGATACCAACAGATTTTTGTGGTACGATGATTTCTTTTATACCAGATAAGTATTGATAATTTGTATCCGAAATTTCAGAGATAACAATTTTATCACCAGTAACTAAGTTATGTGGTGTTTGTGCAATTCCAACAACTGTAGATCCTCTGGTTGAAAAGTTTACATCAGTAAATGTAGCAACTGTAGTTTCAAATTCAGTTAACTCTTTACCTTTAATTCTTGATACTTCTGCAGATAATCCTGTTCCACCTGTACCTTTATTGTCAAAAATAATATTGTCACCAATTTTATATCCTTCACCATGTGAAAAAATATCAATAGAGTCTACTCCAGAAGATAAAGTAGTAGTTACTGTAAATTCCTGTTTATATTTTTTATCAACGTTTGAAATCAGTGGATATCTTGAAAATGTTGAGTTAATGTAGTATGGACTAATATTTCTAATTAAATCTAATTTATCTAATTGAGTATCATGAGTAAATGATGGAATAGAGTTTTCTTCAATGATATAATCTTTAAAATTTTCCCCAATTATGTAAGGGTAAGTTGGTGATGATAGTGTTTTACTATCAATTGTTGAAAAATATGCATAAATTCCATCTGGATATTCGGGAGTAGTACAAAATCTTCCATTATATTCATCTAAATCACCAAGAGCTCTATCGTAATAATAGTCTTGAATGAAAAATCCTTCTGGAAAATTTGGTCTCAATTGTGTATTATTTTCAATTCTTGTTTCATAACTGGAATCTATCTTTTTAATCTGATTTCCTACTTTTCCATAAGGACCATAAATTGGATTTCCATCATATGCCCATCCAACAATTGGTGAGTGTGTATTTGATACGACCTCTCTATTTGATATTTCATCAATATGGTCTCCAAGTGATTTTCTAAGTATTTTTGGTGTATTGAAATTTACAAGTCTTACACCTAAGTTAGTATTAATACTTGGTGCAAGGACACCTTCATCTGGAGTGTTTAATATGTTTTTATTTCTAACTACCTGATTTATTTTCCATTGATTTACATTAGCAATAAATTTTGCATCTCTACCTCTTTTTGCTATAGTTATTTCGGTAGTATTCTGGTTGTATCCAATACCACCATTTGCAATAATAACGTCTACTATTCTATTATTTTCAACAACTGGACGTAAATCAGCAAAACTTCCATCACCAGAAACTACAATATCAATACCTTCATTATATCCTCGTCCAAAAGATAAAAACTGGACATCTACAATTGAACCATCAACCACAATAGGACGTAGTAAAGCTTTAGATTCAATATCCTTAAATATAACAGTTGGTCTTCTGTGGAAATTAAAGATATCAGATACACCATATCCAACTCCAGGATCCTCTAAAAAGACACTTTCAATACTTCCAGTAACCAATGGTTCAAATACAGGAGCAATTACCGTTAATCCAATACCAGAAAGTGATTCTACTTCAACTCTTATGGGTGGATATTTTAAGGTATGAACACCTGTTCCAATTGAAGAAAATCCTACATAAATCCTATTACTATAATTTTGATATTTTACAGTATCAGAAACACTAGAATATCCAGTTGTGCTAATACCAGATATTGTACTGGATAACTTAAATGTATTTTCATCTAAAACAGTTACAACATATTCAGTTTCCGTTGATAATCCACCAACATTTGTTTGAGTAGAAGAATAGAGCAAAAGATCTTTGTCTTTAAATCCGTGATTTGTTGCAAAAATGTAATTATCAAAGGTATTAACACCATTTGTTTTACCATCAAATGCTAAAACTGATGGAATTTTAATAGATTTATTTGAATACCCACTACCACTATCTTTTATATAAATTTTAGTGATAGTATTTCTTACTTTTAGTGTAGTAAAAGTGTGTGTACCAGAACTTATGCCCTGTAAATTTATTTCATTTTGTTGGGTGAGAGCATCTCTTTCAGTCTCGTATAATTTAATTGTGTAATCATTTATTATACCAGGAAAATAAGTAGAATTTGCTTTTAATGGCAAACACTCTGGATTGGAATTTGGATCATATAAAATTTCCTCACCTGGGTCAAAGTTATGTTCTGTTTGGAATGTAATAGTATTATCTACAGAATTAAATCCAATTCCATCACCCCTGAATGTAGCAGATATTGCACGTTTTACTAAATTTGGTTCCACTGCTGCACCAGTACCATTACCACCAACAATAGTAATTTTTGGTTTTGTTTGATATCCAAGTCCAGCTGATGATATTCTTACATCATCTAGTTTTCCTCTAATATTTACATATGCCGTTGCTCCAATACCAGTACTGTCAGATATCATTAATTGGGGTGGATTAATGATATCATAACCACTACCAGCATTTGTTATTTCAATTGAATCTAATTTTCCATAGTAGATGTTTTCATCAAATAATGTTGGTGAATAAAGTTCTACACCATTAACCAACATACCAACAGTTTTATTATTGGTCGATCTTGATGCGACTTCCTTTAAACTATCACTATTCTTATTTAAATTAAACTTTTTAAGTATTTTTTGATTTTCTATATTTTTGTTTTCATAATCAAGTTTAACAAAACTATCTGAAGATATATTAATCCTTGTTGAAACATACTTTTTAGAAAATAAATCACTTTTACTAAGAGAGAGTTTTACTTGTCTACTATCAGCATTACTACCAATAGCAGTTAAATGATAAACTCCTGTTGCAATACCAGAATTCTGTGCAGGAGTGTAATATATTTTTTCTCCAGTATAGAATTTATGTATTCTATCTGTGTCTAAAATATCTGTTGACCCACCACTTACAACATTTGCAGAAACAAATACTTTTGGAACTTCTGAGTGAATTTCATACTGTGGTACACCAGATGAAGATACATAATAAAACTCGTTATTGGTATCAATATATGAGTTTTGAATTGCTACTGGAATATTTTTTATCGAGTCAAACTTATTATTTTCACTTTTACCTAGAGCTATTTCTTTCTTTACTAATGTTTTTGATAAAATATTTTGATTAGAGAAAATTTCTACTCTATCCTTTTCTAATATTTTTCTCACATAACCATAAGTAACAATATCATTTGGATCAGTTGGATTTCGTAAACTAAGTTCTTGCTCGAAGTAAAAATCGACGTTCTCATAAAAAAGAACACTATATATATTTCCACTGACATCTGCAGAAAGTGTTATTTCCTTTATATCATGCTCTGATGGAATATTATAAATCCAACTATTGAATTCTGATCTGCTACCTAAATCTGCACCAAAAGAAGATAAAGTAATAGTATCATTTACTAATAAATTTGAACTTTCTTCATATTCTACTTCACCAATAACACTAACAATTCTAAATCTAATTTGATTATCGTCATCATCATAAGAATATGCAAAATTGGATTCTAAAATTTCATCCCCATATTCAACATCTACAGTTAATCCAGTAACATTCAAAAATTGAGTATTTGTTTTCCCACTATAAGATAATTCTATAAAAGTATTACTAGTATTTTTACCTTTTAAAAGAACTGTACCTTGGTTTGGAAAACCAATAGTTGAATCAACAAATAATATATCACTAGTAGATAATACATTTTTTGATATATTTGTTTTATTTGTACTTAGAAAAGAAAATGTTAATGAAGTACTATCCAAGTAAACTTCATAAAAATCTTTTCCATTAACTGGTCGATATTCAACAGAATATACTGAAGCACTTGCCTCAGCAGAATCACTTACATTTTGAAATAATGTCTTACCTTCAATTGAAAATGGATCTCCACCACTAACTTTCTCAAGTAAGATATTATTAGTTATGAAATAATTATCATCAGATGGTCTCAAGATAAATTCTTGAGGACGAATCATAGAAACTTTTTTATTATATAATACATTAAACAAAAGTTGATATGAAACTTCTGTTCCTTTTGATGTATAAAAATCTACTGCTCTTGATAGTATATTTTTAATTTTTAATTCTGGCACAAATTGCCTATTTTCAAATCCAGGAAGGAACTGTGCCTTAAACTTTGTAAATAAAAATTGATAAAAAACTAAGTTTAAGTTCTGTACTTCTGTATCAAGTTCATTGCCTTCAGATACAGTTTTAGTAAAAGTTAATACAGGACTTGAAACATCAGTAACTCCACTAAATCCTCTGGAACAATCAATAAATGAATTTGATGTCTTTGACCGATATGTAATTATCTCATTACCAATTCTTAATAATCCATACTTTTCAGGAAATCCTATTGTATGAGATACATTTATAGTTGTAGAAAATGCACTTAAGTTGGAAGTTAACTTAGATGGAACAAATGCAGTAAAAAATAATTCATTGTTATAGGTTTCAATATTTTTTAACTCAGTTAAATTATCCGCAAGATTTATTGATCCAGTTGGATACTCTTGAGATAAGTAATATTGATTTAAAAATTCTCTGAATAGAGGTGAATCCTCATTCAAAAATGATGGGATTTGAGAATCTATTATATTTTGAACTGAAACCTTAGTCTTATTAATTTCTAATGACATGTTATCTTGTATAAGTTCCGTTTGAGTAACTTGATGTTATAATATATTCTGTAGCTGACGTATTTTCTCCAGAAGTAATCTTATCTTCAATCATATTAACTATGAGATTTTCTGAACTTAATTCTAAGTATATATCCTTCAATGCAATTACGTCGTTTGACTCTGGAATTGCCTGAACTTCTATTCCATTAGGACTATCAGTTCCAACTATATTTACTGTGTCTAATAATACTTCTCCTTTTTTATAATAAACAGTTCCTGCACTATTATTAACAATAAATGGAATGTTATCTTTTAGAGTAAAGAAAAATATTGTTCCATAGTCATCATTAACTGGAACATCAGACAAATAAACTGTACCATCAATATTAGATATATTAAATCCTGTTGATTTAATATTATATCCTTTATTATCAACTATATTATTTTTCTTTATATGGAAACTATTACCAAAACACAACTCATAAGTTGCAAAAATATTTAACAGTGGTTGTAAATCTCTTCGCATAATAACTTTCGTAATGTTTGATGTAATTGCTGGACTAATACTATCAATCAATGCATTAACTTTACTATACTTAAATCTTCCTCCAAAATTATTTAATTCATAAGAAGATCCATAAGATTGTAGAGATTCTATAACTTGTTTTTGTAACTCTGATACCTCACCAATAGAACCTTTGTCATAGTAAACACTAGTATTCAATTCTATGTAAAGATACTTTAAATCGATTATTTCTGTTTTGATACCAGCAATTGCATATTGCTTTAATTCTTTTTTAATTTGTTCTTTTGTTATTTTTGATATATACTTACCCTGTCTAGGTTTGACTGATATGAATACTTTACCATACTCTGGAGGATCTACTTCATCACCACCATAAGCACTAACTGATTCTACATTAGGAAAGATGTATGGTATTAGTCCTTTATAATCATTGGCAGTTACTGCTCTATATTGAGATGAATATACTCTAGGTGCGAGATATTTTACACTATCAATTTTTTCAATATCATCACCATTTTCAGATGCTGCTAATGTTGTAATCGGTGATATACCTGTAGTTATTTTATTTTGATTATTATCTTCTAAGATTCCTGTGAAATTAAATTTGGAACAACCATTTCCGATTTTTCCATTAGTTACAATATAACTTGAAAAAATTGAACTTCCAGACTGTGGTCTCTTACCAAAAATATTATCACCAAAGATTAGTTCATATGTTTCATCTTCTACTTCTTGAAATAAGAATATCTTAGATTCAGAATTAATATTTAATATATTTGAATATAACTTATATTCTTCAGTGGTAGTCTCACTAACAAAGACACGAATACTTGTAGTATCAATACGTGGATTTGATAGGACAAATCTTTGATTTGGTAAAGAATTGTTGATTGAGAATGACTTTGTTAAAAATACGCCCTCTGATATTAAAATGTCATTAAAAAATGCAAATCCAAAAGCATCAACAGATACTGTGATATCTTCTGGAATAGAAAAAATATAACTACCTGCTGTAATATCTCCTAATGCTACAACTCCTGCCTTTAATGTTACTGCTCTTACATCTAAGAAACCTTCAGTATTAACACTAAAACTAATTCTTGCTTTGGATGACCTTGCTGACCTAGGAACATATCCAATATTTCTGGCAAGTGCTACTATATTTTCTCTGACAGTAGCACTGTCTAGAAAAGATTCATTCACCGTCATATTTGTGTTATATGACGTAATATAAGAATTATATGCTAGTAAATCAATTAACGTTGAAAAGTTTGAACCTTCAAAGTCAAAATCAGTAAAGTTACTGTTTTCTCTTAAGTAATCTTTTAGTTGGACTTTTAGACTATCAAAATCTAAATTTGTAAACTGATTAAATGACATTATACTTTAAGTTGGTGATAAGATGAAATTTACTTTTTGTGGTAAAATACTTAGACCAATAATGTCATAGACAACTTGTACATTCAATTCATTACTGTCTGCTGGAGTATTAACGTCAATTCTATCAATTTTAATTCTTGGTTCATAGTTATCAAGGGCATCTCTAATTTCGTCCCTTACAGCAAATACCAAATCTTGAGTAGTATTCTCAAATAGGTAATCAGTTACACTTGTTCCAAAATTAACATTAAAAAATCTTTCACCTAATGAAGTTCTTATAATATTAGATACAGATTTTTTAATTGCATCCTCATTCTTAAGAATTAAAATATCATTGGTTACAGGATGTTTAGCAAAAGATAAACTAATATCTCTAAATGCTTTTGAAACCTCTATTGACATTAAAGATTTACACTCTATTTAATATATCTATAAGAGTTTTTATACTGTTTTATTTTTATTTCTGTTTATTAAGTGTTTCTTCTGAATCATTACTCTTTTTTGGCTTAGTCCAATAGTCTGTTATCAACGATGTAGTTCCCCACATCTTATACATGTACTCAGTATCTCTGTCAACATGATACTTTGCCATTTTTTGCTCCTGTTTTGTGAAAAACAGAACTTTTTGAGGGGTTCTATCCCTTTTTCTATTTACTCTTTTTCTAAATTCCTAATCTCATACATGTAATGATCAGAAGTTTCCAGTTTTTTCTTATTTTCAACTGAATAAACAGTCAAATCAATCTCATAACCAGGATTTTTCTCAATTCTATTGAATACCCAAGCATTATCGTACCAAATAATACGATTGTTGGGGTATGCATAGTAATTCCCAGTCTCAACTTTGAACAAATGGGCACATTTATGCTCTGGAGTCTCTGAAAAGTTCAAATCTGGCACTCCTTTGTTCTCCCAAGACCAATCTAGGGTGAACATATACGTTCCAAGTACCTTTTTTCCGTCTGGACGTATCAATTGTGCATCTAAATTAGCTAGTCTATGCCTTCTCTGAACGTCTATGTAAGGTGAAAAGCAGTCCCAGTACATTATGTCCTCTAAAGGCTCTATGGGTGCGTCTTCTTTCCAGAAAAAGGCATGTAAAGGTCGTCTAGTCCAGTTCACACCATTCTCTAGAAATGCTTCAAAGAGAGGAACTCTCTTCTCAATACTAGCAACAGAGTGAACGTCACACTTTGTAACCTCTCCATGCCCTTTTTTATGATTATAAAGGAACTCATTACGTATATAACAAGACCAATCAGGTAAACTATGGTTTAAGTAAGCCAATCTCTTTCTCCTGGGAAGTAATAATCTGTTAATTCTTCATCTTTTTTGATATTACGAACAGAATATAACTCACCAGTGTCCTTATTATATGAAACATTAGGTAAATTTGAGTGATTTATGTAATATTGTTGCCCAATACGGTCTAAATCACAGTCAACCCAAAACCCATGCTCATCACCATACACTAGGTTTTCTATATTGTTCCTGATTTCAGACGAAACCTCACACCAAAATACATGTTTCTTCTCTTTTGGTTTGAAAATACATGTATCTTGAGGAATATCAACTAAAGAAAAGACACCTACTCCATCACAAACGGAACTAGGTGCCAAATAAGTCAATAATTGAAGGTTATACATTCAACGTCCTTGACCACGATATGCTTTGCGTGCTTTATTACGACTTGTTGCAGCATACTTAGTATTCTTACTACTTCCTTGACGAGTATTCTTTGGTAGTGAGTCAAGTTTGTTACCACCCATCAGACGACGATTTGCCATGATTAATTAATCTCCTTGTTAACGGTTTTTTTCGGGTTTTTTTTCTTATTAAAAGACCCTCAGAAGAACTCATATCTCTCCTAAGGGTATCATACCAAAGTCTTTGGTGAAACGTCAAGTAGACGTTTCTAAAAGGACATTAGATAACTCTAGTCTTCTCATGCCCAACACGAATCTTTGGATCACACCAAATCTCAAATCCTGCTTCTTTTGCATCGAGACAGAATGAGACATCTTCCCCGCACATATCTTGTACTTCACCAGAATCAAACACTTGCATCTTCGGAGCAAACCAGGGATACTCAAGACTCTCAAATACTCCCTTCTTAATCAACACCCATCCGAAACCTGTGTAGTCAACTGTGAATGGTTTGCGACGTTTTGCCATGCTCTCAAGTGTCTCATGATTCATAACTCCACCATTGTTCTTGAAGTCATCCTCTTCTAACCAATGAGCAACTGATGATGTCTTTCCATCCTCTGTACAATACCATCCAGATGCAATGTCCTGGTCCATATCAACAAGACGATAAAACTTCTCACTATCAAATACAATATCACTATCAATCCATAACTGATAGTCATACTTTAACTTACCATCCCATGGTACTTGCTTTGGTCCACGCAATACATTTGCACCTAAACACTTACAACGTGCAAAGTTCACCATTGAACTATAATCTTGTGAAATCTGAATACTTGCACCGTTCTGAACTAAGTCAAAACATAACTGTACAAAACTCTTCAGAAATTGATATGATACTCCTCTTCCAGGAAGACAAAATACTACCGACTTCCCACGAATCTTTTCCTTTGCCCTCTCCATATTAAATGCATCAGCATTCTCTGGATTTATTACCGGGGCTTTTGCTTTTACTGTGAATCCTTTAGCCATAAAAAATTAATTCCGACATTTACTATTATACCACTACAAATCAATCATTGCAATGGGTGGTTACTCCCTATTTAGAATTACTTCTATTTGCTCCTCATCCTTCCCCCCAAATGCAACTATACCCCTTACTTGAATTAGTGTCCTCTCTAATTCCTCTGGTGGTACTTCACTCACTATCGTAATCCCTTGATATTCGATATTGTAAGTATTCATTCGATTTCTTCTATTTTAAACAACAAATTTTCAAGATCCTCTCTCAATACTTCATTCCCATTTACTATCTTGTCATTCTCTAATCTATATTGAAGAGTCTCAATTAATAATTCACTCTCCTCTCTTGTAAATTCTAACATTGTATTCTTCTTCGATGATACTTGCTTAGTCTCTATATATCAATCCTATAGTAGATTTTTTCCTGGTGGAAAATTTTTTATCCTAAATTGTTTTTCTTTCTCGCATTATATATCACTCGCAGACGCATACTTTTGTAGGTTAGGGTAGTTAGACGTTTTTACTTTTGGACCCCCCCATCGGTTTATAATACTTTACATCATCAATCGCAATATACTGTGTATTTAACACGTAGCACTGTTTAATTATAATGCACGAACAATAACGAATACTTATTATACTGTACTGTTTAATTATAATATAAAACCCTATGGGGGGTATGTAATAACGAAGGTCTCTTATATTTCTTCTCAAATAACACTGTGTAATTACAATTAAGAATATATTACCCAGGTATCATGATATCATAACACGACGGTGTTGTCAACACATAGGACTGCTTATAACGAACTCAAACAACACTGTGTAATTACAATATAAAACCCTACCGGGGGTATGCGATTCTGAGAATATCTGAGAGTAATTATAATACACGAACACTGTGTATTACTTCCCTCCCTCAGAACCACCCTAGTAGTCTACAGCATAAACAATGAGACTACTGCGTCTAGTGGACACTTCTCAAAGTGGGTGATTCTCATAAGTCTCATAATTCTCATGAGATTCTGACCATTTTCTCTGATTTCTCTGAGTCTCATCAGAACTGTGATTCTTATAAGTCTCACGGAAATCTACGAAAATCTCTGAGTCTTACCTAGGACGAATAAGACTCAGAAATCTCAGATTTTATTTGTCAACGAATTATATGCCAGTTCTCTAAGTGTCTTATATCCCTTGACTTTTTTTCGTTTTTATGATAAACTGCACGCCTAGACAACAATAAGATCACACATTTATAAGAACAATAAACACGAATAACCTCTCATATAACGATTAATTATCATCAAAACAAAACACGCAACTATATTTATTTTAACATTTAATTAAAAGTGAAAATATATTTATTCAAGTTCCTTGGGGGTATATTTCAAGTTACTTCGTAGTATCTTTACAGTGTATTAGTATGATGGAACTTCTAATTGAGGGTCATTATAATACATTCGAGTAGCATGAATAGAGGAAGATATTTCTGATTTAATTGAATCATGAATTGTATCTACAATGTTATCATAGTCTTGTAGATTATGAATAACTCTCTCTGCTAGTTCTTGTGTATAAGGATTACCATCTGCAAAGTTCTCTATTCCTTTTACATCTTCAGTAGTGTATAACCAATAAGCAACTGATTCATTTGGATTTAAGCATTCTAAGTAACTGATTAAATCTTTAACTGTCTTAGGCATAGTTATATCTTAACCTCCTACAGTAGAATAGAAGTCAGGTAATCCTTTTCTTGGTGATGTTTGGAATAATGACTTCTGCATTTGCATTGATACTGTTAATAAGTTCTCAATAGTTTTAAGAGTATGAACAGTATTATCATCGATGATAGTAAAGTCTACAACTGTCCATTCTTCATCATTAGTCATAGGAGTAACTCCTTCTGCTTCTGATGATAATGACACTTTGACTAATTGATTCTTCTCATTGAGAGAATACATTGAGTTGTAAGGTGAATGAAAGTAATATAACATTGTTTGTGAATTGTATTCGACCTTACTAATTATATCAGTTTACCTGCTCTTTTGCAAATTGAATTGCCCTCACTAATGATGTTGTCAATTTAGTACACTGTGAAGTCTGAGAATCAATAATAGCATACACCTTCTGTTGTGTTTGAATGTCGAATGTAGTTCTGATGCTCATTTACGTTTGTTATGTGGGTCAGGTGTGAAAAAAAAAATCCGTTACGTTGGATTGTGAGAATTAGAGAG
>Ga0233438_10000148_pt1 | contig 96144 bp, 95 predicted proteins | sample SI_123_September_FD_182720 | JGI IMG/M metagenome (GOLD analysis project Ga0233438, IMG submission 182720) | Seawater microbial communities from Saanich Inlet, British Columbia, Canada - SI_123_September2016_10_MG | ecosystem: Environmental > Aquatic > Marine > Inlet | place: Canada: British... | reverse complement strand
TATTCAGATACTGGAAGTGGTAGTGAAAATCCTAATGCAGTCAGAGTTTTCGGGAACTGGCATCACACACATACAGAAACACAGATTGATGTTACACATAAATGGATGGGCATAATGTGGTTTGATGAAGATGGGAAAATTAATCAATTCAGTGATTTTTTTGATGTAGGAGGTTTTTTAAACCAACATCTTAATCAATAAAAACCAAGTCAAGATTTTAAAACTACTTAACTATTATTTAATAAATTAAATTACTATATCAAATGGAAAAAAATATATCAAAAGTCAGAGCTCACGATGCTATTGTAGGGTTATTGTATCTAATTAGCGTTGGATTATCTTTTTACACAACTAATTTAGATTTCTTATGGATTGCTATCGCAGTAGGAGGGCTTCAAATTATAAGCCCAGTAACTAAGTTTTGCCCTGTTTATTTTGTTCTAAATAAATTAATGCCCGATACTGACCCTATGCAAAACGGTAAGTAACGGCCAAGCCAAAAGTATATCTTATACTTTTAATCCTTTTATTTCAGGGTCTCACATGGATTTTTTGTCACTATAAACAATAGGGCAACAAGCTCAACCGCTACACTACACATACTAAAGCCCACCATATAAGGTGGGTTTTTCTTTGGACATAAAAGGAGGTTTCATACATAACTTAAACTTTGTATCTTAGGGTACTATTAATATTAAATCAATTAAAATGAAAAAAATAATTCTACTTTTTATTTGTTCTCTGTTTATAATTAGCTGTAATTCAAATTCGGTTGAAATGATGAGCTTTGAAAAAAATGCAGCAACAGCAAAGAAATTTTATCAATCATTTTCCGACAAGAAACTAGAAGAAATGAAAAGTTTTGTGACTGATGACTATACTTGGTCTCCCCCTCCTACGGGAGTTGATTCACTTGACATAGATAATTGGAGTAATGCAATGAAGGGTTTTAATAATGCGTACGATGATATCGAATTTACAAAACAACTTTATTTTGCTGGATTAGATGAAAATCAAAAACCTAATGGTGATGTAAGAGTTTATGGGACATGGAAGTCATTAAACGCGAAAACAAAAAAACCCGTTGAAATGGATTACTATGCTGTACTTTTCTTTAATGATGAAGGAAAAATTTATCATCAAAGTGAATGGTATAATTCAGCAGATTTAGATCAAAATTCTCTAGTTGATGTAGTTGCATTAATCCCCTTAACCAAAGGCTATAAAGTTTGGTACAAGGGCTTTGTGAGTGACAGAAAAAACCGTGAACGTTTTTGTGATGATTCTCGAACTTTAGTTCAAAGAGATGTGAAAAATCCCAATATGGTTTCAGTGTATTTATTTGATGTAGACATGTCTGAATTAGGTGCTATGATGGCTGATCCAAAATTTGAAGAATTGGCTGTTTCACTTGGCGAGGATTTACCAAATAAAAAAGTGTATGTTTTGAAATCCTTGTAAATAAATAAAAAACTGAACAAGCCTTCCCTAGTGGAGGGTTTTTCTTTTCATACAAATACACAAACTTAAATTCCTGAAAATCTTTTGGATCACTTTACTAATCAAAGTTTACTTGAACTAGTTTTAGAGGGATCTAGTTTATCAAAAGTATGGGCCTGGAATGGAATTATTTTTTGACAAGAAATACTCAAAATTGATGGAAAAAGGTAAAAAAAATGAGCAAAGTATTAGGATAAACCTATTATACATAGTGTATCCTTTTTTATTTATCTAGAAATATAAACGATAAAATAAGTAATAGAAAAGTTATTGCTGAAGAAATGGAGCGGATAAAATTAAAGTTGTTCCACTTAACTTCTATTCTTGTCCTTAGAGCCTTTATCTCTTCCAGTGAAATGGATTCTAAATTGGTTTTGTCCAATATTTCATTTAAAGGAATGTTAACTGATATGGTAACCCCAAAGACTCCTACCCAATAAATTATAAGGGTCAATATAAACAGCCAAAAAATATTCTTGGGATACAAATTAAAATAAAATACAGGAACCAATGCTACAGTTATTATCGCTCCAAGAAATATTAGTTTAAATGCATTATTTAATATGACCCGATTCATAGATTGTAATGCTCTAAGATATTCTGTGTCACTTAATTTTCCTAAACCGGGTTTTACAGCATTAGACCAAGTAAAAAAAATCCCTGCCATTAATCCCGTTAACAATATGGCGAATGCCAAAATAATTGTTCCCGTTTTCATTTATCTATTTCTTCTTGAGAAGTAAGTAACCTCACCCGCCTAGACAACAAATCAGAGCTATGAGTAAATCTATATCCATAGTACCAAAATAGAATAAATAAAACAAAAAATCTAAAAAATATCCTGAATATTTCTGGGTAAATAGTCAGAAGTTCTATTTATACGAATTAATAATTTCTGTTTAATTAGGGGTATTAAACTCAATATTTGATGTTTATATATATAATTAATAAATTAGTGAGATAATAATTAAAAAAAATATAATGAAACTAAAAATTAATTTACCCATTATGGCTGCATTAATATTGATTTTTGCATCCTGTACATCAAATTCATCTGATTCAAATAAAATCGAAAATTTGGCTGAAAGCTGGGTTCGCTCCTCATATGAAAGTAAAGATGCTGCTTACAATATGGTTTCGGAAAACATGAATTCTGATGGATACAATATTGGCGCCAGGTACATAGGATTTGGATTTAATTTTAACTCTGATATTATGGAAACTGATGGTATGGTTGTAACAAACGTAATCGAAGGAGGACCGGCATCAGCTGTTCTTCAAGTTGGAGACAAGTTTGTTTCAGTAAATGGAGTGAAAGTAAGTCAAGAGGCAATTGAAAATGGAAGCCTTTCTTTTAGAGGCAAGCCGGGTGAACCTGTTGATGCCAGTATAATGAGAAATGAAGAAACCATGTCAATTACTGTAGAAAGAGGAATTGTAGAACCAACCTATTCAAAAGAAAGAATTTTACAAAATATTTCAAACTCTGATGCAAATAAGTGGAGCGAAAACTCGCTTGGCTATGAAATCCGAGAAGTTGTATCAGATATTTCTAAGCGAATAGTATACGTCAAAACTTGGGATAAATTTTCGGATGATGTTTCAGGTCTTGAAGCTGAAGCTTTAACACTTACTAGATTTCAATTTGATGAAAATGGCAAGGTGTTGACTGTAGGAAATATGACAGAAAATGAATTAATACTGCGACAAACCGGATGGTCTATAACCAGATAGTGAAAAAATCCTCCACTTGGAGGGTTTTTTTATTTTAGGGCATTAGCAATTATAGAATTCCATTAGATTATGATTCGGTCTTCACCAATATCTGAATCATAATATTAGATACCCTAATGATAATCTAGTTAGTTATCATTACAAATGTAATGACCGAAGCTATCGCAAACTCCGTTTGGGTTAGTAGTCTCACCACAAGTACATTCGTTAAGCATATTAATTGAATTTTTCTAAATATAAGAATGTACAATAAAATTTGCAAATAATTAAAAAAAATATAATGTTAAATTAACTTATATACTTAAACAAAGTTTACCTAAGCTAGAGTAAGAAACTGATAATATTCTTTTGTTTATTATTTAAAAATGATTCTAGGTTTTTTTTTTAAGATTCTTATCTTTATGATCCTTATTAAAATAATTATTTTGTCAAAATGAGAAACTTTTCCATCTTCATTCTTTTTCTGCTTTTAGCCTGTTCAAAGGATTCTGCTGTTCCAGAAGAACCAGCAACTGTTAGTTATACTGTTGCAGTATCGGCATCTGATGGAGGCGTTGTAAATTCTACTGGAGGCTCATATGCTCAAAACACAACAATAACTCTAACTGCTACTGCAGCAGATGGCTTTGTATTTTCGGGATGGTCTGGTGATGTTACAGGAACTACAAATCCTTTATCGTATTCAGTTACTGCTAATGCATCCATAGTTGCAAATTTCACTCGTTCCAATTATAGTTTTAATCTACAAACCAGTGGTCAGGGTTCTGTAGCTGAAGAACTTGTTAGTTCAGCAAAATCAAAAACTGATTATGAATCTGGGAGTACGGTTCGTTTAACAGCAACTCCAGAAGCGGGATGGTTGTTTTATAGATGGGAAGGTTTAGCCAGAGAGTTTATTGACGCTGCTACAGGTCAGGAAGAAGTGTCTGTAGACTTTGACAACCCTATTGAAGTTGAGGTAAATAGTTCAATCAACGCAACGGCAACTTTTGAACAAATCATAAGTGAAGAAGAAATTTCAACTGGAGCTGTAGGGAAATGGAAAATTAGAAAACCAAAGACAGCCAGTAAAACCGTTAAAGCCTCATTGGAAAACTGTATGATTGATGAATTTATTTTACGTTCAGATAAAACTTTTACTTTGATGTTAGACGGAGAAGTAATTAGTGGAACTTATATTGTTTCCGAGGTTCAAAGCTTAGTATACAATATTTTCTTGACGGTTGAAGAAACCAGTGTTGGTAGAATTGAGAATATTATTTTGACCAATAATTTTATTTCATTTACATATGTTTCTTCAAGTTGTAATAAGTCATTTAAAGGTGATCGAGATAAAAATTACAATGAATCTGAAGACCCTTACGCTGCTAAGATATTTTTAGCACCTAATGGCGTAACTATTAAATGCCCATTCGCAGACATAGGTCATATTGAAGAATTCAATGATAAAATATATGAAGTTGTTGATAATACAAGCTTGATAACAAAAGTCAATAATGAAGAGGATGTTACCTGTGTTTGCACATCCAGGGTAACTTCTATGAGTGAACTTTTCAAAGATAAAGAAGACTTTAATCAAGACATCGGAAGCTGGGACACCTCTAGAGTTAATGATTTTACTTGGATGTTTCAAAATGCGAGTAATTTCAATCAATACATAGGTGACTGGGATGTTTCTAGGGCTACAAAATCTTATCAAATGTTTACTAATGCAATTACTTTTAACCAAGATATTGGTGATTGGGACACCTCAAAAATAACCGATATGGATAACATGTTTGCTGGTGCAACTGCATTCAATCAAGATATTAGCAGCTGGGATACTTCTATGGTGACCGATATGTATGCCATGTTTTCAAATGCAATAGCTTTCAATCAAAATATAGGAAGCTGGGATACTTCTAAAGTAACCAATATGATTAATATGTTTGGAGGTGCAACTACATTCAATCAAAATTTGGAGAACTGGAACACTTCTAAAGTTACGGATATGTATGGCATGTTCTTGAATGCAGTATCTTTTAACCAAAATATTACCAGTTGGAATACTTCAAATGTGACAGACATGAGTTTTATGTTTAAGGTTTCTAATCTGTCTAATCAATCATCATCATTCAATCAAGATATTGGCAATTGGGATACCTCTAGTGTAAACAACATGGAAAGTATGTTTTCCAATAATACTTCATTTAATCAAGATTTAACAGGCTGGTGTGTTACAAATATTACAACTGAACCAATTGATTTTTCTACATCCTCTGCTCTTACAGATGCAAACAAACCCATTTGGGGAACTTGTCCTAGTGATTAAACACTAATCCTTTTTTACTGGAGTATTTTTTTTATTTTTGAATGTGTCAAAAAGAATTTTTTACCCTCTTTTATTATTGCTAATCCCTTTGATTGGTATTAAAATAACTGATGAAATTAACTGGAGTGTTTTAGATTTTTTGATAATGGGTGGTTTTTTACTTTTGGTTGGAAAAGGGATTAACTTTGTCAATAGTAAAAAAATGAAAAACCGAATTTTTTACATCGGTCTTATGATTTTGATTTTTATACTGATTTGGGCTGAGTTAGCTGTTGGAGTTTTTGGATCTCCATTTGCTGGAAGTTAATTCAAAAACAAGTTTAGTTTGACCACGACTTTTTTTTAATCCACCAAAAAGCAAACCCCTTAAAAATAGGGTACAAACCAGTGTTTTACTAATATTGTTATAGAATTACTTATATTTGTTAAACAAAACACATTTTATGAAAATCTTTTTTTATTCTTTTTTATTTATAATGCTGCTACAATCAGAGTTTTATTCGAACGACATTGATGTTCAAGAATTACAGGGGAGAGCCTACTATTTTTCGATGTCTAAACTTGAATTGGGTAGTTGGGGTGCACGAATGAGTGAGGCTCAAAAAAAACAAATAAAAGCTCGTTTAAAAAACAGGTTAGAAAAAACTTATATTCTGAATTTTAGCTCTGAAGAATCCTTATTTACAGAAGAAGAAAAAGTTGATGCCATCTCGGGTGCAACTGATTCATGGGGGAGCAATTTCGCTCGTGGTAAACAGTATAAAAACATAGCAGAAAACAACCTTGTCCAAGCTCAAGAGTTCTATGGAAAGCGTTTTTTAGTTAAGGACAAATTACAAGTATTTAATTGGAAATTAGGAAGTGATACGAAGGAAATCGGCGGCTACACATGTTTTAAAGCCACTGCGATTGTTCCCACTGAAGAACTGAGATGGTACAATTTTGAGTGGAGTGATCTATCTAATAATTCAACTGACACAACTGATAAAGAAATTCAATTAACCCAAGTAGAGGCATGGTATACCCTACAAATTCCTCTACAAACTGGTCCAGCTGAATTTTGGGGTTTACCTGGTCTAATTTTAGAAGTTAGTGCAGGAAATACAACGATGCTTTGCTCAGAAATTGTTATCAATCCCAAAGAAAAAGATAATATTACAGCACCAGATAAAGGAACCGAAATAAACAAAGTTGATTATCGCTCTACAATCGTAAATAAAATGCTGGAAATGAGAAACAATCGGGGAAGAAGAAGAGGTTAAAATAATCTAAATTTAACCTTTAACTATGAGCAATAAAGCGATTCTTTTTTTAGCCCTTACACTCCCTTTCTTTTGGGGTAACGCACAAGTTGAAATGGAGGGTAAGGTTCTCGATACTTTGCAAAGTCCTTTGGAAAGAGCGAGTGTTGTAGCAATTAATAAAGTTACAAATGCTTTAGATGCTTACACAATGACCGATGATTTGGGTTTATTTACGTTGGATTTAAAACAAAATACCAAATATAAAATCCAGGTTAGTTATTTTGGTCTTCAAACGATTAACGATAGTCTCAGCACGAAAACTTCTCGCATAAAAAGAGATTACACCCTACGTGCAGATATTGCTCTGGATGAGGTAGTGGTAAAAATACCTGTTTTGATTCGTGGAGACACGCTTATTTACGATGCTGATTCATACAAAAATGGATCTGAACGAAAACTAGAAGATATTATAGCGAAACTTCCCGGCGTTGAAATCAACGATAATGGGCAAATTGAAGTTGAAGGGAAAGTGGTCAATAAACTGATGGTCAATGGAAAAGATTTTTTTGATGGGGACACCAAAATCGCTACAAAGAACATCCCGTCCAGTACAGTCGACAAAATCCAAGTTCTAAAGAATTTTGGAGAAGTAGGTCAACTTAGAGGTGTAAGAAATAACCAAAATAATGTTGCTATAAACATCAAATTAAAAGAAGGTAAAGAGAGTTTTTGGTTTGGAAATATTACAGCTGGAGGGGGAAATTCTCCTACAGAAGATCGCTATTTATTTCAACCCAAATTGTTTTACTACAGTCCAAAATATACGATTAACTTTATCGGAGACCTGAACAATATTGGGGAATTAGCATTATCACGGAGAGATTTGAGGGGATTTGGAGGCGGTTTTAGACCGCCCAGTAGTCAAAGCGGAACCAACATTAATTTGGGGGATAACAGTCTAAATTTTTTGACTGATCAAAGTGATGCTCTAAATATCGAAAACAAGTTGGGTACTGCTAACTTTAGCTACTCTCCAAACAAAAATCTTGACCTCAGCGGTTTTCTTATTTATAATTACAATAAAACAACTTCCAAAGCAAACAGTTTTATTCAATACACCGATGCTGTACTTCAAATTCCGGATGAAGAAATAGATCAATCCAGCACAGAAAATTCTAACCAAAGTTTGGTTAAGTTAAGTGCTTCATACAAACCAAATATTGACAATCAAATTGATTACGACGTTTTTATAAGAACTACAAATGACTCTCAAAACCAAAACATTTTATCTTCACTTATAGGAAGTACCTCTGAAATAAGAGAAACTACACCCTATAGCATTAACCAGAATTTAAATTATTATTTTACACTTGACGAAAAAAATATTTTCGCCTTTGAAGCCCAACATTTATTCAAAAACGAAGATCCTTTTTACAATGCTGTTTTAATTAATGATCCTAGTGGACTAGATGTATATGATAATACAGCTTTGGCTTTGGGTTTAAATTCAAGTTTAACAAACTATAATCTTGGTCAAAACCGAAAGATCTTATCAAATCAATTGGATGCTAAATTGGATTATTATCACATAATCAATACCAAAAGTAACATAAATCTTACTCTTGGCACAATTCTAAGCCGTCAAGAATTTAATTCAAATATTTTCCAATTCCTAGAAAATGGACAACGGTTTAATCCTGTTCCTAATTTTAATCAAGGTCTATCGGTTAATGATGTTGATTATAATTTTAGTGATTTCTACCTTGGAGCTCATTATCGATTCAGAACAGGGAAATTCACTTTTACTCCTGGCTTTTCAATTCATGCTTATGGGAACAAAAACATTCAAAACAACACCACTATTAAAGACAGCTTTTTCCGTTTTTTACCCGATTTTGAAACCCGTATACAAATCAAGAAAGGAGAAACTTTAACACTTAACTACAGCATGCAAAATCAATTTACAGATATTACAAAACTTGCTCGTGGATTGGTTCTTAACACCTACAACAACATCCAATATGGAGAGCCCGAGCTTCAAAACGCGCTGTCCCACAACTTAAGTCTTTTATACAGTAGTTTTAATTTATTTAACTACACCAATGTATTTGCACGAATTGCATATTCGAGTAATATAGATCAAATTCGTAGCTTGACTAATTTTGAAAACATCATCCGCACCAGCACCTTTTTTAATTCAAACTTTGCGGATGAAAATCTAAACGCTTTTGGAAGAGTACAACGAACGTTTGGAAAAATCAGAGCCAGTTTAAACGGTGCTCTTAATTACAATAAAATCAATCAATTCATACAAAATCAGAAATCTATAAACGAGGGCTACACTCAAACCCTTACTCCTGGAATTCGAACAAATTTTAAGGTTGCTCCAAACATTAACCTTCGTTATCGATATAGTATAGTCAAGAACAAACTAGGATCCAAGGAAACAAAGTTTATTATCAAAGCTCCATCGATAGAATTTGATGCTTACATCATTGAAAAATTTACTTTTGTAACCAACTATAGTTACACTACCCAAGAGCTTGAAACAGAGTCGCAATCCTTTCAAAATTGGGATGCCAGTTTAACCTATCGAAAAGACAAAGATGCCAAATGGGAGTTCGAATTAAAGGCCTCTAATATTTTAAATATCGATGTTCAGGTTAGAAACAGTGCAAACAACTTATCGGTATTGAATACACAAACTTTTATACAACCTCGATTTATTACTTTTAGAGGGGTTTATAATTTATAAACTTAACTTGAAACAAAAAACCCTCCATTGGAGGGTTTTTATATTCAATTTTTTAGAAAGACTTTTTACTCCTCTCTTGACTCCTCAGCGGTATCTGGCTGAACAGCCATAACCATTCCTGTAGCATCAAAATAATCTCCTGAAACAATTACCTTCCCGTTTTCTACCATAAAATAATGGTAAGTGTCTACTGAAAATTCCTTCTCTGAAGCAACATTATTTCCAGACCAAGTTCCATAAACACGAACGCTTCCGTCAACCAGTAAAGTTTCCTCATTAACTCCAGGTAACCATGCATCTGCTTTGAACGAAACATTTTCAAAACCATTCATATAAAACTCTCCCTGAGCTAAAACTTCTTCATATCCAACTTTTCCAGCTCCATACATTGGAGATTGGTGTTCAATATTTTCATCAGTCATCGCCTTGAATAGCTCAAAATCTGTTGGTGACTCATACGTTGAAATGTATTTTTTTGCGACCTCCAGGTTCGCTTTGTAAAGCGTCATATCTTGCGTGTTTGAACAAGAAAATGTTACAAGGGCAACGGAAATTAATAAAATAAATTTTTTCATAATATAGTAGTTTAGTTGTTGTTTGGTAACAATATACATAAACAATCAGATTAAAAAAATTTCAACATATTAAATAAGATCATTTCACCTATTTTCAATAAAAATCTAATCTAACTGATTTTTCCAAGATTTAGAGGTCTAAACTTTTTAATCTATTTTCAATAGAACTGAATTTGCTTTATCGCTATGTAGGGTTACGATATACAAGTTTGAATTATTATTATCCTCTATTTGCGAATAACGTTCTTCTTTTAATACAGCGTTGACAAATTGGGGTATGGTATTAGAGTGACCAACTATCAAAATTGTTTTACCCCGTGTTTTCTTTTGAAATTGTAAAGAATACCTGTCGTTAGCATCGTATATAATTGGCTTTATATTTTTAGAGTTTGCGGTTGGTATGGCTGTTTGTATGGTCCTACTATAGTCAGTCGAATAAACCGCGTCAAAAGAAACCTCTCGAAAAACATTACTCCATTTTATGGCCCTTTGGTACCCTTTAGGGGTTAAATTAGGATTGGAGTTAGAAAGATCAGATCGATTCTTTTCAGCATGCCTAATAAAATAATATGTAGTTATGGATTGAGCGTAACTATTTAAAGAAAAAAAGAATAGGATAACAACTATAAGTTTTTTCATGTCAACAAATTAAATTTTTGATTGCCATATTATTTTTAATTCTTTTAAAACTCTTGATCGTAATATTGGGTTGCATCCTGGAGTAATTCCTTCATTATAATTTTTTCTTGCTCAATCCGTTTTTGGGACCATCCCAAATAAGAGGAAAAATCCTGAAGAATGACTTTCATAAATTGACTTACACTTCCAATATCAAAATAAAGTCTTGCTGTTCTACGTACAAAAAAATCAGAAAGACTGTTAATCATTTCAAAATGCATACAATACCATAATTCAGATCGTATCAATTGTTCTTCCAATGTATTTGCTTTGATTTCTGGGAGTTTTTTTAAAATTAAATCTGTATTTCTGCCATAAGTTGAACACAAATATTTGGCAAAATATGAATTATCTAAACCCAACAAAGCTAATTTTTCTGTTAATTCTTGTTGATAAAGGTAAACTTCTTTGTCCGAGTGGATGGCAGGAGTTACCAAAGGTATTTTAATTGTCCTCGACTTTTTAAATAAACCTTTTCGATTTGAAGAAATTTCTTTTAAAACTGCCTTAATTACTCGATCAGCCATTTTACGATAGCCCGTAAGTTTTCCTCCTGCTATCGATATCAGTCCTGAATCTGAAATAAAAAGTTCGTCTTTTCGAGACAACTCAGAGGGCTCTTTATTTACTTCATGAATTAAAGGGCGAAGACCTGTCCAGTTAGATTCAATATCATCAAGGGTTAAATTTATTCCTTCAAAAGTATGGTTAACTGCATTGAGCAAATAGGTTGCGTCTTCTTTGATTGCTACAACTCGGTCTAAGCTACCGTAATAATTAGTGTCGGTCGTTCCAACATAGGTTGTTTTCCCTCTTGGAATTGCAAAAATCATTCGGCCATCTGAAACGTCAAAATAGATTGACTGAGAAAGCGGCAATTTTTCGAATGGAAAAACAATGTGAACTCCCTTGGTTAAATGCAAATATTTATTGTTGATTGAGTTGTCTTTCTTGCGAAGTAAATCAACCCATGGCCCTGTTGCAGACACAAAAGTTTTTGCTTTGATATTGAGTTCTTTTCCTGTATTAACATCAATACAATTGATACTTTTTATTTTAGAATTTTTACCATAAACAAAAGAATCCATTTTACAGTAATTGATTATGTAAGCGCCGTACTCTGAAGCCTTTTTTAGGATTTCAATGGTTAATCTTCCATCATCTGTTCGATATTCTGCATAATATCCACTTCCCAGAACAGTGTTCTTATCAAGTAAAGGTTCCTTTTTCAAGGTTTGCTTTTTATTTAGCATTCTTCTTCTATCCTTACCTGATACGTTGGCCAAAAAATCATATACCCAAAGTCCAATTGAAGTCATCCATTTTCCATAGGTTCCTCCTTTTATCAAAGGCAACAACATTTTTTCGGGAATTACTAAATGGGGAGCAAGGTCATGAACTATTGCACGTTCAGAACCCGATTCTCGAACCAATCCAACTTCAAATTGTTTTAAGTATCGAAGTCCACCATGGATTAGTTTTGTAGATTTATTACTGGTTCCAGAGGCAAAATCATTTTTTTCAATTAAACATACATTCAACCCTCTTGATGCAGCGTCTAATACTATTCCTGCTCCAGTAACACCCCCACCAATAATAATCAAGTCAAAAGTTGTGGCCTGAATAGTATCAAGTTGTTTTTGGCGATCTAGAACTGAAAACCGTAACGTTTTGTCTTGGATTTCTTCTTTATGCAATGTTGCTTTTTTCAATACTATTTCGATTTTTTTGACTCAATAAATTTTGCTCCCATTTCCAAGATGAAAGAATCATTTCTTCAATTGTTCTTTGAGCTTTCCACCCCAATTTTTCTTCTGCAAGTTTAGTTGAAGCATACAATTGTGAAATGTCCCCTGTTCTTCTTTCTGTTATTTCATAATTCAATTTAACTTTGGATACAGTCTCAAAAGTTTGAATCATTTCTAAAACAGAATATCCTTTGTTTGAACCTAAATTAAAAGTTTCAAAAGAAGCTTCTTGTTCCTGATTTAGCAATCTTTTTAAGGCATAAATATGTGCTTGTGCCAAATCTACAACGTGAACATAATCTCGAATAGCTGTTCCATCTTGAGTTGGATAATCTCCTCCAAAAACCTCTAATTTATCAAGGATTCCCGCTGCAGTTTGGGTAATGTATGGCATTAAATTGTTAGGGATGCCCTTTGGCAATTCTCCAATAATTCCAGATCCATGTGCCCCAATTGGATTAAAATATCGCAATGATATTGATGAAAAATTCGATTCAGTTTTACAATGATCTTCAATAATTTCCTCTCCTATTTTCTTTGTATTTCCATACGGAGAAGAAGGTTGTTTAGTAATACTTTTCTCAGTAATAGGAAGTTCGTCTGGGGTTCCATAAACTGTTGCTGAAGAGGAAAAAATAAGTTTGTTGATTCCATTCTCGGTTTGAGAATTTAATGTATTCAATAAACAATTTAGATTGTTGTGATAATATTTTAAGGGAATATTAATGGATTCGCCAACAGCTTTTAGAGCTGCAAAATGAATCACAGCAAGAGCGTCATTATGTCGTTTGAAAATTTTTGAAGTGACCTCGCTATTTGACAAGTCTACCTTAATAAAAAGTGGTTGCTTACCCGTAATTTGTTTTATTCGACCTAAAGTAGCTTCGGATGAATTGGATAGATTGTCCAAAACAACTACTTCAAATTGATTTTCAATCAATTGAATTACGGTATGTGATCCAATATAACCACAGCCACCCGTCACTATTATTTTACGATTCATAAATTAAATTTAGACGTTTTTAAAATTAATTTCGAACAACTCTTATTTGTCATACCTTAAATATACAGACAACTAAACGACAATTAAGCTTTAAATTTGATTAATTGAATTACTAACTTATAGTATAAAATGAATCCCGATTTACAAAATTATTTTCACAAAAGTTACAAAACATTAACAAACGAATGGGTACTGGTATTACCACATCGTGCTGAGCAACTTTAGAAGAGAAAGGAGGGAAATCTTGAAGTCAAGAGAAGAGATTTCTACAAAAAAGATTGTTATTTGTGTCCTAGTAATATTTCTGCAAAGGGAAAAAAAGTCCCCAGATATTTCTGAACTTTCATCAAAATAGCATTTTGCATTTTCTGAATTTATTTTTAGGCTAACAATACTATATTATGACCTTTTTGATTGTTATTTCGCTTATTCCAATGGGCTACATCAAATGCCAAATAACGATAAAAAACAACAAAATATTAAGATAATTAATCATTTGAAAGTTCTAATTTAGGAAAATTAAAAAAGTGTATCTTTGTCCATAGATTAACATTTTGATTTTTTAAGCGTTGCTTATCGCTACATTAATAAATACCTTAAAACCCCTCTAGAAAACCTGAGGGGTTTTTTAATTTTATAATCCTCATTAATAGGGTATTTTACTCTTTCTTAAATAGACTAAAATATATTGTATTACAAAATCAAAAGAACATAACCTTTACAAAGGTTTATTTTAATATAGAATTTGAATAATACCTTGTTCAGTCAAATAATTCTTGTTAAACTTGTTAAGAACAATTAAAAATGAAAAAAAAGGTGGGAAGTATTAAACATCTCGATTTTGATGGTGTAGAGGTTTCTTGGTTTGCTCCACTTTGTGATGGAGATGATGATTTTTTAGGAAATCGTAATCCCAATTTTAAAAGCAATTGGGAAAATACTTCCAAAATTGTTCAAACAGCAGATAAACATGGATTTAGAAATGTGTTATGTCCTTCATCTTATCAGGTTGGGCAGGACACCCTTACATTTGCATCTGCAATGGCTCCACTCACAAAACAAATCAATCTACTTGTAGCCATCCGATGTGGAGAAATACATCCTCCAATGCTGGCACGTACACTAGCAACTTTGGATCATATTTTAAAAGGACGATTAACTGTAAATATAATCTCTTCGGATTTACCAGGTACAGTTCTACCCTCCTCAGAACGCTATGCTAGATCTAGAGAAGTGATTGAAATTTTAAAACAAGCTTGGACACAAGATGAAATAGATTTTCAAGGCAAATTTTATCAACTAAAATTATCCTCAGACCCGGTTAAATCCTATCAACAAAACGGAGGTCCGCTTTTGTACTTTGGAGGATACTCTCCTGAAGGAGTAGCGCTTTGTGCAGAATTTTGTGATGTTTATCTTATGTGGCCCGAAACAGAGGATAAACTTCAGGACTTGATGAATAATATGGCTAATAAAGCTGCTGGCCACGGAAGAACCGTTCAATTTGGTCTTCGTATTCATGTCATCGTTCGGGAAACAGAAGAAGAGGCAAAATCTTATGCTAAATATTTGATTTCTGATCTTGACATAGAACAAGGAAATGAAATTCGAAATCGAGCACAAGATGCAAAATCCTTAGGCGTATCCAGACAATCCGAACTGCGTGATGCTGCAGACAAGAATTATTATGTCGAACCCACCCTCTGGACTGGAATTGGTTTAGCTAGATCGGGTTGTGGTGCAGCAATCGTTGGAAATCCAGATCAAGTTTATCAAAAAATTCAACGCTATATACAAATGGGGATTCGATCGTTTATTTTTTCTGGCTACCCTCATCTTCAAGAGGCAGAATATTTTTCAAAACTTGTATTGCCTCGATTAAAAACAATTTCCCTACCCAAAGTTTTAGGAAGAGTTCCAACACAAAGTCCAAAAACACCCTTAGAAAAAGGTCCTCGAAAATAAATTATGATTGATTTCGTTATTGTTATTGGATATTTTGCGCTAATACTGTTCATTGCATTACGCGGAAAAATAGCTGCTAATAGTTCTTCCGAAGAATATTTTTTGAGTTCTCGAAGTCTTTCATGGTATTCAATTGCACTTTCAACAATAGCTACTAATATTCAAGGATATCAGTTTTTAGGTATGATGGGTTCAGCATACCTTTATGGTTTGGCTCAAGCGAATCTTGAAATCAACGCAGTTCAAGGAATCTTATTAGGCACTTTTGTTTTTATTCCCTTGTTTTTAAAAGAAAAAATTACAACCATAACCCAATTCATTAAAGTTAAACTTGGAGCTAAAGTAGCGCTTTTTTATTCTTTGGCAAACATCAGCCTTTTTGCAACCATAACTCTTGGCGCAGCTCTCTTTTGGGGTGCCTATGCTGCTGACATGGTTTTTGGGGAACAACTTGCTTTCTTGCACTCTAATCGAATTATCCGAATTGGTGTTCTGATTTTTATCCTAGGTATATTCTCTGCTATCTACACCTATTTTGGTGGATTAAGTGCAGTTGTAAAAACAGATATTATTCAATTTTCTGTGCTACTCATAAGTGGGATTGCTGTTTGTTTAGTGGCAGTTTATCATCTTGGTGGATGGGAGCAACTGTACCTTAAAACTCCAAAAAAAATGCATCTGCATTTACCGGCTTCTCACCAAACATTGCCATGGACTCATTTGTTTGGATTATTCTTTCTAAACATCAACTATTGGTGTGCCAATCAAACGGTAATGCAACGAGCGCTTGCTGCAAAAAATATTGGTCATGCACAGACTGGGCTTATGGTTGGTGGGGTGATCAAATATTTTATGGCCGTGATAATTGTAGTCCCAGGAATTGCACTCTATGGTATTCTAGGAGATAGTCTAGGGGAACCCGATCTGGCTTTTCCATACCTTGTTAAAACATATCTACCAGCAGGAATAAAGGGAATTATTTTGTGTGGCTTATTTGCTTCTTTAATGAGCACTGTAGACTCAACATTTAATTCTCTAGCTACTCTATGGTCTGTTGACATCTATTCTACTTATCTCAATCCAAAAGCAAATGATAAGCAAAAAATAAATGCTGGTCGAAAAGCTATTTTAGTAAGCCTTGGAACAGCATTGCTTATGGGGTTCATTTTACTTTACCTAAAATTTGACAACCCTAACTCTGCTTTCACACATACATTAAATAATCTCAGATACTACATCAATTGTGGCATCGTTGTGTTGATTTGTAGTGCATTAATCATTTTAAAACCTAAGACAAAACGGATTCTTTTTGCATTTTTAACAACCATTCCTTTGAATATCATTCTCGAAATTCTACTCCCAGAAATGAATTATTTTGTCCGTGCTTTTTGGGTAATTTTCTTCGGATTGGCGATTGCAATTATAGGAAGTAGAAGCAAATTAGTTTCAATTAAAAGTATTTTTGAAGCGTCTACTCCTAAACACAAGTTTTGGGGTTTCATGCTTTTTTTAAGTTTACTTATCTTACATTACGTTTTTCACTAAAACACCCATTTCATGTTGATCTTTACTAGATTCCTACTTTTCTTTGTTTTTACTTCGGTTTTATTAAGTTGTAAAAAAACAAGGGACATTACTGCAAATGAGTTTGTTGAAGCTTCTATAAATGCACATGGTATGGAAGATTTTAACAAAAAAGTTGTTGAGTTTGTGTTTCGAAAACATCGGTACACTCAAAATAAAGATTTGGAAGGACTAATTTTTGCTCGAAGAAAAATTATGGCTCCTGATACAATTGATTTTCTTCATTCGAAGAATGGATTTAGTAGAACCTTCAAAGATAAACTTGTTGTAATACCGGACTCCCTGAGTTTTGTTTATAGAGATGCTTTGAATTCGGTACTCTATTTTTTTAGATTACCCTATGTCCTAAGAGATAAAGGAGCCATCAAAACTCTTATGAAAATTGAAAAAATAAAAGGGGTAACTTATCAAAAAATAAAAGTGAGTTTTACCGAGGAAAATGGAGGGGTTGATCATCAAGATAATTTTCTATATTGGTTTAATAAAAAAACAAAAACACTAGACTACTTGGCTTATAGGTATTATACAAATAATGGTGGAGTTCGTTTTCGAGTAGCAGTAAATAAAAGAACTATTGATGGAGTAATCTTTCAAGATTATGAAAATTACAGTGCTCCCAAAAACACCCGACTGGATGAATTTCCCAGGTTGTACAGTAAAGGAAAGCTGGAACTGATATCCATGATTGAAAATAATTCCATTAAGATTTTGAACCCGTAAATTTATATGAAAAAAATTAATTTAAAAGAAAAGTTTTTGCTATTCGAAGACCACTGGAGTCCAAAAATCATTGCAGAACTGAATGGTCAACTGATAAAGGTTGCAAAGGTTAAAGGTGAGTTTGTATGGCACGATCATGCAAATGAAGATGAATTATTTATGATCATCAAAGGGAGTTTACGTATTGAGTTTAAAGAAAAAGAAACGGTTGTTTTGAATGAAGGAGAAATTTTGATTGTTCCTCGTGGAATTGAACATAAGCCAGTTGCTGAAGAAGAAGTTTGGTTAATGCTTTTTGAACCAAAATCAACAAAACACACAGGAACTGTTAAAAATAAATTGACACAAACCAAACAAGAAAAAATTTAGTTCAATCCTTCCATTCTATTGGAATACAAATTTCGTTTCGTCGATTGATGAAATTATAAGGACTATTGTAAACAAGAACTACTGGTCTACCCATTATTTTAATTCCTTCGCTTTTTAGGCTTTTTTCTAATTGCTCCGTAAATTTCTTCTCCTTTGTTACGTTGGTATATCCCGAATAGCGAATCGCTGCAAAATAACCTTCTTCAGACTGATGTATTTGAACTTTTGATTCTTGGGGAGAAGGTGTAGTTTCAGGCTGGAATTTTCTCGGCAAAACAAATGCCATGGAATTTCCTTTTAGAGTCTTTTCCATATGAACTGGAGTAGTCATTGATATTTTTGTTTGAGACTCATTAGCCCCAGAAATATATCGAAAAAGATAACGAAATCCAGATGAATTATTGCTCTCTGATAGATAGGATGCCATCATTACTGGAGGATAATACCGTATTTCAAAGTCCGCTTTAGTTTGAATTATTTGGTACGATTGTTCCTCTGTTTGTGCCATAAGTAATAGTGGGAAAAATAAAAATATATAATATTTCATCTTCAATAAAGATATTAAACACAGCTGATTTTTTATAGTTTTCATCCTTTTTTGACCCCAAAAAATTAATTTAATAAAATTATGTACCTTTAAATATGTCGAAAATGAAGCTTAAAATGTCTTTTCTGGCGGAACCGTCTGATGCTAATTATCGTGGAAATGTTCATGGGGGTAAAGTGATGAAATGGATTGATGAAGTCGGCTACGCTTTGTCTGTTCAATATTCTGGTAAATATTGCGTTACCAAATTTGTAGATGATATTGAATTTTTGGAAGCTGTTCATATTGGTGATTTAGTAATTTTAGATGCCGAAATCATTAAAATTGGTAATACTTCCTTACGTATTCATGTCAATGTTTCTAGTGAAAGTTTGGTTGAAAAAATTAAAAAACAAAACTGTGCTTGCGATATTGTTTTTGTAGCTGTTGATGATGCAGGAAACAAAATCCAAATTTAATTTTTTCTCTTAGTCCAAATTTCATGCATAGGTTCCCCTCTACTATTCAACCCTTTGTGATACCAATCCAATCCTTTCAATTCATAAACGAAAGGTAAAACAGCTCCGCTTTTAGAATTATCTCTTGAGAAATAAATAATTGACTCTGTATAATCACCATTCTTAGCAGAGTATGTTCCTCCCCCTGAACCAAAAAACTTAAATGATTCAGTATTGAATGCTGTCCACTGAAAATGACCATCCAAAAGAAATTTTAATGTTTTACGGGGGCCATTTATATTCCTTCTCTTTTCACCTTCGGGTCGAACACGGCCAGCCATAAGCCATTTTCCGTGATGAATTTGTTTGTCAAGAGAGCTATTCTTCCATCCTCTAGGTAGAAGCACTATCCTTTTTAAGCTATCCTTTGCAAAATTCGAATTAAACTCCAAACGAACATTAAAGCCTTCATCCTTTTTTTGATAAAAACCTCCTCGTGTGCCCACAAAAACATTGGAATCAGAATTATACCTTGTTTCAATAAGGTAGTCCGAATCCATTAAAACTTTATGAATTATTTCTTGGCCCTGATGATTAGAAGTAAAAGTAAACACTTGTGCGGTGAGATTTATACTCATTAAAAAAAACATTATGAAAAAGGTAGGGTTTATCGACATAATCTTCGTATTAGTATAAATTAAAGGTATATTGATTAAATTCTATCTAAATTACAATGTAATATAAAAATTTGTTATGAATAAACCTGTAAACAATTACTGGAAAACAAATCTCAAATACTTATTTATTCTTTTAACCCTTTGGTTCACGGTCTCTTTTGGATTTGGAATATTACTAGTAGACTTGTTAAATCAAATTCAAATTGGTGGTTTTAAGTTAGGTTTCTGGTTTGCTCAACAAGGCTCTATTTATATTTTTGTTGTGCTAATTTTTGTGTATGTATTTTTAATGAATCGTTTAGACGATAAAACAGGCGAATAATTATGGAGCAACAATTATGGATTTGGATAATGGTGGGTGTTTCCTTTGCAATTTACATTGGAATTGCAATATGGTCCCATGCATCCTCGACAAAAGAATTTTATGTAGCAGGTGAAGGTGTTTCACCCTTAGCCAACGGAATGGCTACCGCTGCAGACTGGATGTCCGCAGCATCTTTTATTTCTATGGCAGGAATCATTTCTTTCGCAGGATATGATGGATCGGTATACCTTATGGGATGGACAGGAGGTTATGTTCTTTTGGCACTTCTATTAGCTCCATACCTCAGAAAATTTGGAAAATTTACAGTACCAGATTTTATCGGGGATCGTTACTATTCAAATACTGCAAGGGCCGTAGCGGTCTTTTGCGCATTAATTGTTTCCTTTACCTATATTGCGGGTCAAATGCGTGGTGTAGGTTTGGTCTTTTCAAGATACCTTACCGTTGATATAAATACTGGTGTTCTAATTGGCATGGGGATCGTTCTTTTTTATGCTGTTTTAGGTGGTATGAAGGGTATTACCTATACTCAAGTTGCACAATATTGCGTTTTGATTTTTGCCTTTTTGGTTCCCGCAATTTTTATTTCAATGATTATGACCGGTATGCCAATTCCCCAATTAGGAATGGGTTCAAAAGCAGCTGATGGAATTCATCTATTAGAAAAATTAGATGGGCTTCATAAGGAACTAGGTTTTCATCAATATACCTCTGGTTCAAAATCTAAACTCGATGTTTTCTTGATTACAGCTGCATTGATGTTGGGAACTGCAGGACTTCCCCACGTGATTGTGAGGTTCTTTACGGTTAAAAAAGTTCGCGATGCTCGAAAATCTGCTGGATGGGCTTTGTTATTCATTGCAATCCTCTACACTACTGCACCAGCTATTGCAGTTTTTGCTAGGACAAACCTTATTCAAACGGTAAGTAATAAATCTTATGAAACCTTACCTGAATGGTTTTCTAATTGGGAAAGTACGGGTCTTTTAAAATTTACTGATAAAAATCAAGATGGGTTGGTTCAATATGTTGCAGATCCTAAGATAAATGAACTTGTCATAGACAAAGACATTATTGTTATGGCAAACCCAGAAATTGCAAATCTTCCAAATTGGGTAATTGGTCTTATGGCAGCTGGAGCATTAGCTGCTGCATTATCAACCGCTGCAGGTTTATTATTAGTGATTTCTTCTTCGGTATCCCATGATTTACTTAAAAAAATTGTTTATCCTTCAATCTCTGAAAAAGGAGAACTTATTGCTGCTAGAATTGCTGCCCTTTTTGCTGTAATATTAGCTGGATATTTTGGGATTAATCCTCCTGACTTTGTTGCTGCAACGGTTGCTTTGGCTTTTGGTTTGGCTGCAGCTTCTTTTTTTCCAGCAATTGTTATGGGAATTTTCAGTAAACGAATGAATAAAGAAGGAGTAATTAGTGGCATGGTTGTAGGGATTTCTTCAATGCTTTTTTATATGATGAAATTCAAACTTGGTTTCTTTGGTGGGGGTAGTAATGAAGATTGGTGGTTTGGTGTTTCACCCGAAGGATTTGGAACTCTTGCTATGTGTGCCAATATTTTGGTTGCAATTATAGTTGCCTCTCAGACTCAAATCCCTCCAAAGAAAGTACAATTAATGATTGATGAAATTAGAAAACCTTAATTTGCAAATCAAAAAAAAATACTCTAATAGTTCATTAACAATAGAGAAAAGAGAGTACTTCAGAATATTTCTTGGTTATGATTTTTAAAACACAAACTTTTTTAATTTAAAAAGATTAAGTTTGTGTGTATTTTTCTTTAAAATTATATTGTAAGTGTACACAAAAAAAATCTTTTTTTTCTTAATTGGGTTAGGTATCATCAGTTGCTCTTCTGATGACAGCCGGTGTGGAAATATCATTGACAAGCAAATTATTAATGGGAAATACTATTTTATTTTTGATGTTAATAGCGACATTTTTAACACCAACAATAATGATAATAATTCTTACATCCCTGACAACTCTGTAAGTGGTGAAGTAAGCAGCGCTGATTTTGATAAATTCTCAATTGGACAAGAATATTGTTCAGAGTAAATAAGCGGCACAGTTTTTATAAATTTCTCAAAATCCATTCGTAAGTATTGGAGATGAATTCCATGTATTGATTTTGAAAACCCTCCTCAGTTTTAAAAGCCTTAATCGTTTTTTCTCTTACAAAAATTGGAATAGTTATTTTTCTACTTTTTGAGCTATCGTATATGATGAAGATAACTCTATGATCTCCAGAAATAAATGGGGCTTTTTGCATTTCAGACATCCAATACTTTAAAATCTCAACTGACCATTCTTGAGCTTCAAGGCCCAAACGCATTTCATCTATTTCTGTTCTTAAGGGTTCATATGGAATGTCAGAAGTGATTTCTAATTTATAGGGTTGGAAAAAAGTAAATTGTCCATAAGAAAAGGTGCTAAATAAAACGATTAAAAATACAATTTGCTTCATTTGAGATTTAAAATTAATTACTAGTTTGAGGGCCTTTTTAACACTCTTTTTATTATTACTTTAGCGCCCTAGTCAAAAATACGCTTTTGGATAAAATTAAACTGTTAAGTGAATCAAAAAATACGCTTCTTTTTTTTTGGTGCAATTTTAACAATTGGACCTTTAGTGATGGATGCTTACTTATCTGCAATCCCGTCTATTGAAAAGAAATGAGAATACCTCAATCATTTCTGTTAACAATACGTTGAACTATTTTTTAGTAAGTTAAGGTATAGGTCAATTCTTTGGAGGTCCATTATCAGATCAAATAGGGCAAAAAAAATTGGCGCTTTTGGGCTCATTATTTTTGTAATTAAGTCTTTTTTAATTGCTAGTTCAGCATCGGCAATGTTCATCAGTTTTTTTCGAAAAATGCAGGTGCTGTCTCTGCTATGATGTCTTTTTAGTATTTTTACTTCTGGGAGTATTTTAGGATTGATTTCGGGGGCTGTGTTCAACAACAGTCTTACACCTTTATTTGGAATTATGTTATCAGCGAGAATTCTTGCTAAAATACTGACTCACGTTATACCTGTTTTGGACAGTAAACACCTTGATATAGAAAAAAATATTTTATAATTTATTCTGATTATCTTCTGGTTAAAACCATTGCTGAAGCACCACCACCACCATTGCAAATCGCTGCTGCTCCAAGCTTTGTACTTCTGTGTTTCATGGCATGAATTAGACTGACTAGGATTCGGGCCCCAGAACATCCAAGTGGATGGCCTAGAGAAACAGCTCCCCCATGAACGTTTACTTTTTCAGGATCTAATTCTAAGAGTCTTATGTTTACTAAACCAACTACAGAAAATGCTTCATTAAATTCAAATAACTCTACTTCATCTAACTTAACATTTGCTTTTGCCAGTGCTTTTGGTAAAGCCTTAGCAGGAGCAGTAGTAAACCATTGAGGTTCATGAGCCGCATCTGCATAACCAAGCACAGTAGCAAGGGGTGCTAGGCCTAATGCTTTTGCTTTCTTTTGGGACATCATTATCAAAGCTGCTGCTCCATCATTGATTGTTGATGCGTTTGCAGCAGTAACAGTTCCATCTTTTGTAAACGCTGGTTTTAGTTTTGGTATTTTATCCAACATAACATTAGTAAATTCTTCATCCTTAGCAATAATTTTATCATCTCCTTTTCGTTGTTTTACTATTACTGGAACCACCTCACCTTTTAGGATTCCGCTTTCCCATGCTGCTGCACTTCTTCGATAAGATTCAGCTGCAAAGGCATCTTGTTCTTGTCTACTTATTGAATATTTTATTGCAGTTGCGTCTGCATAAGTTCCCATTGCAACTTGATCAAAGGCATCTTTCAAGCCGTCTTTTTGAATAACGTCTTCCATTTGAGTCCCACCAAATTTTATGCCTGCTCGCGTTCGAACAATATGGGGGGCTAAGCTCATACTCTCCATTCCACCAGCAATCACCACTTCGGCATCTCCAAGAGCGATAGCCTGAGCAGCCATCATAATAGTTTTCATCCCAGATGAGCAAACTTTATTTACAGTAGTACATGGAACAGTATCAGGAATTCCTGAAAATATTGCAGCCTGACGCGCAGGTGACTGACCCACCCCTGCTTGTAAAACATTTCCCATAAACACTTCATCAATTTCAGAAACATCCAGACCTATAGCATCTATGGCTCCTTGAATCGCTATTGCTCCTAATCTAGGAGCAGGTACTGTTGATAGTCCTCCCATAAATTTACCCAACGGGGTTCTTTTTGCAGATACAATTACAACTTGATTTAATTCCATAAGCTAATTTCTTTCGTTAATCCTTTTAACTATTGAAGCAAATATACTTCCATAAATAGAGTGCACCAAACTGGATAGGGCTGAAGGAATTGCAGTCGCAGGATTTGTAAAGTTTTCACGAGCCAAAACAGCCCCTAGTCCTGAATTTTGCATTCCTACTTCAATTGATATAGTTCGACTCACGCCTTTATTTTTAAAAATATTATAAGAAATAAAATACCCAAGTAAAAAACCTAATAAGTGTAATGTCATAATTGCTCCTATTAGTCGAAACCCTGAAGTTAAAATTATTTCTTTGCCTTGACCAATAATACTTGCCACAATAAACGTAATCAATAGAACTGCTACTGGTGGTGCAAAAGGAATTATTTTTTTGGTTAATCTTGGTAAAAATCGGTTTAATAAAACTCCAGATGTCAATGGAAATAAAACAACTTTCAAAGTACTGTAAAACAAACTTATTGCATCAACTTCTAAATAACTTCCCGACAGATAGCTGGTCAGAAGCGGTGTCATTATGATGGCAGCTACAGTTGAAATTGTGGTCATCGTTACCGATAAAGCTAAATTTGCATCTGCTAAATAAGCAATAACATTTGATGCAGTGCCTCCAGGACAACTGGCTACCAAAATAAGCCCAACAGCGAAAAATGGTGGCAATTCAAAAAGAATTGCTAAACCCCAGCCAAGAAATGGCATAATGGTAAATTGTAATAAAAGTCCAAAGCCAACCCAAAGAGGTGTTTTAAATACTTGTTCAAAATCGCTCCATTGAAGAGTAAGACCCATACCCAGCATAATTCCTCCCAAGCCAAAAGTAATCCAAGGTCCAGAAAACCAAATAAACCCTTGTGGATATACTAATGAAATGAGGGCACAACTCATTACTAAAAAAGGAAAAGATCTGTTAAATTGTTCAATAAACTTCATAGGGAAATGGTATACTGAATTAAAAAAATCAGAATTCCGACAAAATTGTAGTTGAACAAATATAAATGTAATTAATTTTAATTTTTAATAACTTTTCAATACTTTCCAAACTTATTATGGAATAGTCTTAAAGTTTATGTCATGAAAGAGTACTTTTTTTACCTTGTTCTAAGTCTGATTTTTGTTCATCTTCAAGCACAAGAAGTAAGTTTTATAGATTATAACTTGGACAATGGTCTTCATGTTATTTTACATCAAGACAACACAGCTCCCGTAGTAACAACCTCGGTTTTATATCATGTAGGATCTAAAGATGAGAAAGAAGGCAGAACAGGTTTTGCTCATTTCTTTGAGCATCTTTTATTTGAAGGAACTAAAAACATAGAACGAGGAAAATGGTTTAATATCGTTTCTGCTAATGGCGGAGAAAACAACGCCTACACCAGTAGTGATTATACCTATTATTACGAGGTCTTTCCGTCAAATAATCTTGAGTTAGGTTTGTGGTTAGAATCAGAAAGAATGCTTCACCCAATCATTAATAAAATTGGTGTTGACACCCAAAACGAAGTAATTAAAGAAGAAAAAAAGGTTGATGAAGAAAGCCCCTATGGAAAAGTTCTGGGTGTAGTCAAGGATAACTTATTTGTTAATCATCCATACAAAAGAACTGTTATTGGAGAGACAGCCCATCTTGACGCAGCAAAACTAGAAGAGTTTCTGGAATTTAATAAAAAGTATTACGTGCCCAATAATGCCATTTTAGTGGTTGCTGGAGATATTCAAATTGATGCTACTAAAAAAATGATTGATAATTACTTTGGCCCTATTCCAAAGGGAAAAGTAATCGATCGTAAAAAAAGAAAAGAAAAGCCGATTTTAGAAACTCTTGAAGCAACTGCATACGATACAAATATCGAAATACCTATGCTTGTCACTGCCTATAGAACACCCTCAATAAAAAATAGAGATTCAAAGGTATTGGACATGATTTCTAGTTATTTAAGTGATGGGAAATCATCTAAATTGTATCGTAAAATGGTTGATGAAAAAAAAAATGCTATAGAAATTGGTGCCTTCAATATAGGTCAAGAAGATTATAGTATGTATATCATTTACGGGTTGCCCTTAGGAGATACCTCTCTCGAAAAAATCACAAAAGACTTTGATGAAGAGATCATCAAAATTCAAGAAGAATTAATTTCTTTAAAAGATTATCAAAAACTACAAAATATGATTGAAACTAATTTTGTAAACTCAAATTCTTCAGTTGAAGGAATTGCTAATTCCTTAGCAGAGTACTATGCATTTTATAAGGATGCTAATCTGATCAACTCAGAAATCAAAATATATCGTTCAATTAGCAGAGAGGAAATTCAACAGGTTGCTCAAAAATACCTGAAGCCCAATCAACGTCTGGTGCTCCGTTATTTACCAGAATCTACTAAATAATACCACTTTGAAATGAAAAAATTACAATTTTTTTTTATTGCACTCTTTAGTCTATCAGGCATCTCTGCTCAAATCGACCGAAGTATTCAGCCTAAATCTGCACCCGCTCCTTTAATTCAGTTAGATGAGCCTCAAAGTTTTATCCTAAAAAATGGTCTGACCATTTTGGTGGTAGAAAATCATAAACTTCCAAAAGTATCTATTAGTTTAAGTATTGACAACCCTCCAATTTTTGAAGGAAAATTAACCGGCGCAAATAGTTTATTAGGAAGCATGTTGGACAAAGGTTCTTTAAATATCGAAAAAAACACCTTCGAAGAAGAAGTTGATTTTATGGGAGCCACCTTGAGTTTTGGTTCTTCTGGGGCATTCGCCTCGTCTCTTTCACGATATTTTCCAAGAGTTCTAGAGCTTATGGCTGATGCTGCTTTAAATCCTAATTTTTTAGATGAAGAATTTGAAAAGGAAAAGGAAAAACTAATCGAATTGATTCGATCCTCAGATAAAGATGTTCAAGCTGCTGCACTTAGAGTGGGTAATTTAATTACATTCGGCGAGAAACACCCCTATGGAGAATTTACCTCAATTGAAAGTGTTTCTAAGCTTAATATTTCAGATGTAAAAAAATATTACGCCTCAAATTATAATCCAGAAAATGCTTATTTAGTTGTTGTCGGTGATATTGATTTTAAAACCGTTAAAAAACAGGTTTCAGCTTTATTCAAGAATTGGAAAGGTAAAGCTCCTACTGCTTATCAATTCGATGCCGCAAAAAACAGTTCAGCATTGGATATTCATTTCATTGAAATGAACAATGCAAGTCAGTCAGAAGTTTCTGTAATATTTACAAATGAAATTAATAAAAAACATCCAGATTATTTTTCTATGCTTCTAATCAACAGCATTTTAGGAGGTGGAAGTCAAGGTCGTTTATTTCAAAACCTCAGAGAAGATAAAGCATTTACTTACGGCTCTTATTCAAGGTTCCAATCCAATAAATATTCTCGTGCAAAACTGAGCGCCTTTGCAAGTGTTCGAAGTTCAGTTACAGACAGTGCCGTAGTTGAATTGGTAAGAGAATTAGAAAAAATTAGAACTGAAAAAGTAACATTAAAAGAATTGAATGCTGCAAAAGCAAAATATTTAGGTACTTATGTTTTGGCTATTGAAAAGCCTGAGACAATTGCGCGATATGCTATGAGTATTCAATCAGAAAACCTACCTGCTGATTTTTATAAAACCTTTCTTCAAAAAATAAACAAAGTTACTGTTTCAGACATTTTAAGGACTGCAGAAAAACATATAAAACTGGATAATGCTAGGGTTTTTGTAACGGGAAAGGGTAGTGATGTTTTAAAAAATCTTGAAAATGTGGCTCCTTTTGGGGAAAAATTAAAAGTTTCTTATTATGATAAATATGGTACTCCTATCAAACGGCCTGATTATTTAGAATAAATTACCTGATAGTTTTTTCAGCTGCTTCTATTTTAAACAATTTCATTAAAGTTATCGAAGGCCTTGATAAATTCGAGAGCGTTACTTCAAAAAGCGAAGTGGCTCAGAGAACTTCGCAGGGAATGCAATTGGAGGTTATTTCTAAAAAAATGAACCATCATCAATTCTATTCAACCATCAGTATAATAAGGAGTTTAATGAAGAAATCGATTGTACATAAAGACAAAGGATGTTTGGAAACATAGGAACAAAGTATTGGATTAAGAGGAGATGAACTTGAAAATGGTTTAAAGAAAATATATGTTTAAAGTGCGTCTTACTTAGAAGTTTTTTTTTGCCCCAAATAAACTCCAGAAATAATTAAAAATGTAGCTAACCATTGAAATTTACTAAAACTCTCTCCATCGAATATCCCCCAACCAATAGCAACAATTGGTAACAAATAAGTAATTGAAATTGCAAAAACCGCTGATGATATAGCTAACAATTGATTGAACATAACTTTTGCAATAGCAGTGCCAAATAAAGCAAGAATAAAAATATATCCAATAGATTTTAAAACAACCTCTTGATTATAAAATCCAGACCAATTAAAATCAGAAAATAATAAAATTAATATTGCTGGTGGAGTAATCATCAAAAAGTTCCCTAGTGCAATTGCAATCGGTGATACCTCGGAAAGTTTATTTTTTAGGATATTAACATTAACACCATAAAAAACAGAGGCACAAACAATCAATAAGGAATATTTTGGATCGCCATTTGTATTAAATGAAAATTCTTGAGCCACTAATAAAAGTGTTCCCAAAAAGCCAACTAGAACTCCCAAAAGTTGTCTTCTGAGGATTTTAACACTAAACAAAAAATATGCAAAAACAAGGGTAAACAATGGAGTCAATCCGTTTAAAACAGCTGCAACAGAACTATCAACCTCAGTCTCTGCATATGAAAACAAAAAAGTAGGAAAAAAAGTTCCATAAAAACCCGTCTGTAAAATCCAGTTCCATTCTTTTCGGCTTATTCCTCTTAAAGAATTCGCCCCAAAGAAAAGAAGGATAATCGTGGTAAAAAGTATTCTAAATGATCCTAATTGAAGAGGTGTTAAACCTATAAGTCCTTTTTTAATAAGAATATAAGAACTCCCCCAGATGATAGATAGGGAAATGAGGTATACCCACTTCCTAAATATTATTGTCATACACCTAATTTTATGTAAAAATCGTGCTTTTTAAGGAAACTCATTATTATTAAATTAGTATTTTTGCAAAAAATAATAATGAAAATAATTTTAACACTTCTATTCGCTTTAGTTATTTCTATTAGCTGTAAACAAGCTACTCCTCAAGTAAAAACAATTGAGGATATAAAATCTCAAAAAGTTGTTTTGAATTCTGATAACCTAATTAAAGGTGAGTTGAAAATTACAGGAATGACCTGTGCAATTGGATGTGCTGCATCCATTGAAAAAAAATTAAATAAAACTCCAGGAGTTCAATCTGCTAAAGTAGATTTCGAAAATGCTATTGCTCAAGTAGTTTTTGATCCCACCTGGATAAAAGACCAAGAATTAAGCACAGTTATTCAAGAGGTTGGTTCTGCCTATAAAGTTACTGATAACAAAAGAGTTGATTCTTTTAGTATTTTAAAGTAACCTTATTTTTTAGATGCTTTTTTCCACTCGAAAGATTCCATTAATTGCATCATGTCATTTTCAATATACTGTGCTGCAGGCATTAATGAATCATAATGAGGCCTTGTAAAAAAATACAATGACCCCACTAAAAAATGATTGATACTATCTGTCAAAAAAAATTGTGCCTGAGAAGCAGCATCTCCTACAACTCTGAATAGAGTGCCATAAACTCTCTTTTCCGGGTTTTGAAAAACTCTCTCGGGAATCTCTTCTGCTTTTACAATATGTTTACTTGGCATTTGATAGGCGTCATAAAGAAGTGAATCTAGATTTTTTTCTATTGGTATATAGGATAAATAAATTGTTGCTTTCATTTTGGGGTATATGATTTTGTTCCAACAATGATCTTGTGAAACAACTTTTGCTACCTGATTTACATCAAAAGAAAAAGTACAATCCTCTACCATACTTTTATAAATAGGTTCAGGATAATTCAAACTTAAATAAGCTTTTGGTTTTGGGAGTGAATTCTCTTCACAACTAACTGAACCAAAAATTAAAAACCCTAATGCCAAAAAATTTTTAATTATATACAGATACTTCATGTAAATCTTATGGTAATGTTACTTTGATTTGTTTAATTCTTTTTTGATCTACAAGCTCTATTGTAAAAAGTATTTTTTCAAATACTATTTTTTGTCCAAAAACAGGTAATTGCTGGGCTATCTCTATAATAAAACCAGCTAATGTTTCCGAATCTCCTTTTGCTTTTTCAAAAGCTTCAAAATCGTCAAGTTGAAGTATTTTATAAAGATCTTTAAGGCTGATCTTTGCATTAACAACAATGTTATTTTCATCTATTTTAGAATATTCCAATTCCTCTTCATCAAACTCATCAGAAATATCTCCTACAATTTCTTCAATAAGGTCTTCAAGTGAAACGATACCTGAGGTTCCGCCATATTCATCAACTACAACAGCCATATGCATTTTCTTGACTTTGAATTCATTCAATAAATCATCAAGTTTTTTGTTTTCAGGGACATAGTAAGGTTTTCTTAAAAGCTTCTGCCAATTAAACCCAGGTGTGGTGATGTTTGGCATTAAATCTTTAACATATAAAATCCCATCAATTTGATCCAATTTTTCATTGTATACAGGAATCCTAGAAAATCCTTTCTCAATAATTAAGGGCAATATTTCTTCAAAAGACATTTTCTTGTCCAAAGCAAAAACATCAATCCTAGGGCACATCACTTGTTTAGTATCTGTGGCCCCAAAATTAATTATCCCCTGAAAAATTTGATCTTCTTCTTTAGTAGTGTCTTTTTGTTCAGTAAATTCAAGAGCCTGAGAAAGGGTATCAACAGAAAAAGAGTTGGATTGTTGTCCAAATTTACCTTCCAAGAACAAGGTTATTTTACTCATTGGAATAGTTACAAAAAATAACAAGTTCAGATCTAAACGGTAAATTACTCCAGACATTGCCCTTGAAAAGACCATACTGTTCTTATTGGCATAAATTTTTGGTAGAATCTCCCCAAAAAGTAAGATTACAAAAGTTATCAAACCGATTTCTATCAGAAGCTTGACAAAATCATTAGAAATTCCTCCGAAAAGTAAATCCCCTAAAGATGCAAATAAAAGTACAATCCCAATATTAATAAAATTATTAGCCACAAGAATTGTGGCTAATAATCTTTTAGGTTTTTTTAATAAACTTTCAATCCTAATCGTTTGCTTAGGATACTTTTCTTTTTGTTCGTCAATCAAAGATGGAGTCAAAGAAAAAAAAGCAACTTCTGCTCCCGAGATTAGTGCTGAACTAATAAGCAAAAATGTCAAAAGTATAATTTTTAAACCTACAATTGGTTCAATTGATATTAAGAGAATGTAAATACTTAAGGGCTCAGGATCCAATTAGTTTTGGTTTAAATTAAAAAGGTAAATCATCTTCTTTGGAAGGTGGTTTTGTTGAGGTTGGAGGTGGAGCATCTGGAACACTTTTTTTGGTGCTTAAAAAGGTAAATTCATCCACATTAATTTCGGTAGAGTACCGATCAGTTCCATCTTCTGCCTGCCATTTTCTTGTTTTAATTTTTCCTTCAACATATACCCGATCTCCTTTACTCAAGTATTTTTCACAGATTTCAGCAGCTTTATTTCTTATAACTATATTGTGCCAATCGGTATTGGTAACTTTCTCACCCGTTGCTTTTTTGGTGTAGGTTTCGTTAGTCGCTAAGGGAAATCTTCCGATTGCTCCTCCTCCTTCGAAATAGTGCATTTTTATGTCATCTCCAAGATGACCAATTAACATGACTTTATTAAGGCTTCCACTCATACTGATAGATTTAAAGGATTAAACATGTTTAAATATAATAAAGTTCTAGTTTTTAAAGATAAAAATTTTTAATAAATTTATCTAAAACCCTAGGTACTGGATAGTTATGAATTTCATTTTCAAACATTCCTCCTTCCAAAAGAGCTTTGGTTTTTACTTTCCAATATGTAATATACAACTGTTGATGAGATAATTTATGTTTAATTGGAATTTCGTTAATTATGGATATTGAAGTGTCTTTAATTTTAGTGTATTTTGAAATTAAGGAAGCCTCAGAAATTTCACTAATATTCAAAACATTTAAACTCTCTACTAAAGGGAATTCATACAAATTTTGCCAAATCCCTTTTGTTGTTCTTTTTTGAAGGACAGTTTTATTATTGGGTGTTTCAAAAACTAAGTAATTAAAATATCTATCGGAAACCTTAATTTTATTTTTTTTGAGTGGAAGTTTACTCACTAAGTTTTGGTTGAAAGCTTTGCAATCATTTTGAAAAGGGCATGAATTACAGGCTGGTTTTTTCGGAGTGCATTGAAGTGCACCAAATTCCATTAAAGCTTGATTAAATTCACCTGGACTTACTCCAACCATTAATTGAGTTGCTAATTCCTTAAACTCTTTTAAAGCATAAGATGCATCTATTGGAGTATCTTTCCCGAAAAAGCGAGATAAAACACGATAAACATTCCCGTCAATAACTGCTTGGGGTTCGTCATAACAAATTGATGATATAGCACTAGCGGTATAATCTCCAATTCCTTTTAAAGTCAAAAGTTCTTTGAATGTTTTAGGGAAAATAGAATTATATTCGGATACAATTTCTTTTGCTGTGTAATGCAGATTTCTCGCCCGGGTATAATACCCTAAACCTTGCCATAATTTTAAGACCTGTTGTTCTTCAGCAGCAGCTAAATCGTTAACTGTAGGAAAATTTTTAATGAAACTCTCGTAATAGGGTGTTCCTTGAGCTACTCGAGTCTGTTGCATAATAATCTCAGAAAGCCAGATGCTGTATGGATCAGTACTTTTACGCCAGGGAAAAGATCTTTTGTGTATTTTGTACCAGGCCATTAATTGAGTATTCCAAGTCATAAATTATAAAAGTAATGCTTCGATTTGAATTTAAAAAGGTAAATATTAATGAATTAGGCTAAGGAATTTTAAATTTATATATTTGCATTCCTCAAAATAAGATAAACTATAATTAAAAGTTATTATGACTAAAGCAGAAATCGTTTCAAATATTTCGGAACAACTAGGAATCGACAAGGGTGATGTACAGGCAACTGTAGAAAAATTTATGGAAGAAGTTAAATCTTCTTTAGAAGGAAATGAAAATGTTTACTTAAGAGGATTTGGAAGTTTTATAGTTAAAACTAGAGCAGAAAAAACCGGAAGAAATATTTCAAAAAATACTGCTGTAAAAATTCCGGCTCATAACATTCCAGCTTTTAAACCAGCTAAAATATTTATAGAAGGAATTAAAACTAAGGTTCCCATAAAATAATTTATTAATCAACAATAAAACAAACTATGCCAAGCGGTAAGAAACGTAAAAGACATAAGGTTGCTACGCATAAACGTAAAAAAAGACGTAGAGCTAACCGTCACAAGAAAAAATAGTGTAGAATACACTTAAAAAATTCATTGTTCTTTGAAATGAAGCTAGTTTTTCTAAACTAAGCTTTACAGGATAAATCCTGAAAAATTATTGTTTAATCCGTTTGCACAAATTAATTTGTACAAACATAATATTACTCAGAGTGAATAAAGAATTGATTATACGATCGAATTCCTCTGCAGTTGATTTCGCATTACTCAAGGATGGAAAACTAATTGAGCTCAATAAAGAAATAGAAGATAACAAATTTTCTGTTGGCGATATATTTTTTGCCAAAGTTAGAAAATCTGTTGGTGGACTAAATGCCGCATTTGTAAATGTAGGTCACGAAAAAGATGGTTTTTTACACTATCACGATCTTGGTCCCAAACTTCCTTCTTTATTGAAATTTATTAAACAGGTAAGTACAGGTAAAACAAAAGATTATTTATTAAAAAATTTTCGTTTTGAAAATGACATTGAAAAAAATGGAATGGTCAGTGATGCTATTGCCTCAAACCAACAAATATTGGTTCAGGTAGTAAAAGAACCTATTTCGACCAAAGGGCCAAGAATTAGTTCCGAGCTTTCATTAGCTGGACGCTATATGGTATTGGTTCCATTTTCTGAAAGAATCTCAATTTCACAGAAAATTGAAAACAAAGAAGAGAAAAATCGTCTCAAACGTCTTGTTCAAAGCATCAGACCAAAAGGATTTGGAGTTATTGTTAGAACAGTAGCTAAGGATAAAAAAGTTGCCGAGCTTGATGCAGATCTACAACAACTTGTTCAGCGTTGGAAGAATATGTGTTCAAGGCTTTCTAGAATAAGTAAATATCCAACTAAAGTGTTGAGCGAAATAGATCGCTCTTCTTCTATACTTCGTGATATATTTGATGATTCTTTTACTGGAATATATGTAGACGACCAAGAGTTGTATGGTGAAATAAGTGAATACTTAAAAACTATTGCTCCTAAGAAAGCTAAAATTGTAAAACACTACAAAGACTCTCTTCCAATATTCGAAAAATTTAGTGTTGAACGACAAATCAAAACAGCCTTTGGGAAAACAGTTTCCATGCAAAAAGGAGCTTATTTGGTAATTGAACACACAGAAGCTTTGCATGTAATTGATGTTAATAGTGGTAATCGATCAAATAAATCGAGAAATCAAGAAGAAACAGCCATGGAAGTCAATATGATTTCGGCTTCTGAAATTGCACGTCAATTGCGTCTTCGAGACATGGGAGGAATAATTGTGGTAGACTTTATCGATCTTGGATCTAGTGAAAATAGACGTGTTCTATTTGAACATTTAAAAAAAGAAATGAGTACCGATAGAACCAAACACAAAATTCTACCTCCCAGTAAATTTGGTCTTATTCAAATTACTCGTCAACGAGTACGCCCAGAAATAAATATCAAAACCAAAGAGCCCAACCCTAATTTAAATGGAGAGGTTGAGGCACCAATTGTTTTACTTGATAAAATCAACGCAGACCTTAACAAAATTGTTAACAACGCACAGCATCAAAAAAAGAAAATTGAATTGCACATTCATCCTTTTATTGCTGCTTATTTGAACCGAGGGTTCCCTTCCATCCGAACCCAATGGTTATTTAAGCATAAAAAATGGGTAAAAATTATACCCAGAGATGCTTATAATTATTTACACTATCGTTTTATTAGTAATAAAAAATCGATTCGTGTTTAAAACTTTAAAAGCGGTACTCCAAAAGAGTACCGCTTTTTTTATAGCCAATAATCATAATGAATGGTGTATTTTTGAATATGCAAAAACAGACTTCTTTTACGGTTCAAGAAGCTCAAAAAAAACTGGAACGCTATTGTGCCTATCAAGAACGTTGCCATCAAGAGGTAGTTCAAAAATTAAAATCATTGAACATGATTCCCGTAGCAATTGACCAAATTATAAGTGAATTAATTACTAATAATTACTTGAATGAAACTCGTTTTGCTCAAGCGTATGTTAGGGGTAAATTTAGACATAAGAAATGGGGTAAAATTCGAATTCAAAGCCAACTAAAATTACGCCAAATAAGCCCTTGGAACATCAAAAAAGCAATGGAGGAAATTCCTTATGAAGAATACCTAAAAACTTTCGATGAACTCTTCAATAAATTTTGGGTTCAATATAAACAAAAAGATCTCTTTTTATGTCAAAAAAAAGTAGTAGATCGTCTTCAATATAGAGGATGGGAAAACGAACTCATTTTTGAAGCAATCAATCAAAAAAAAAGAGAATATTCTTAAAATATGTTGTACTGAATTCCTATGCTTCCATTACCTCTTGGCATTGGAACTAGGTTAGTTTCTGTGTAAACTTCATTAAAAATATTATTCAGAAGAAGAATCACTTCAAATCTTTTATTAGTTGAGATCCATTTAGTACTTATATCCAACACAGTGTATGGATCTCCGATTGATCGTTCTGCTTTTTTAACAACTATAGTTGATGACAAATTATTTGACAACTTATTGTACGAGCGTATTGTAAAATGATTTTTTAATGAATTGATGGAATAACGCGATAAAGCATAATCAGCTGTACCCTTCACTTTATCATCAATATAGGTATAACCCAATTGAATGTTTTGAAAAAAATCGAAAAGGGAATAGGTCTGTTTATATTCTAACTCAAAACCATTAGTAGTTACCTTTTGAATATTATTTGCCTGCCATAATTCTTCCTCCTTGTTTTTGACATAATCAATTAAATTATTGGAATTACGATTAAAATATGAAGCAGATAAAGAGGATTTTACTCCTGAAAAACGAAAGCCCAGTTCGAAGGCAAGAGCACTTTCGGGCTTCAAGTTTTCATTGCCTAAAGTAGTTCTATCACTATAATACAAATCTGTATAAGTTGGGATTCTGTATGTAGATCCTATGTTTCCATACGCTCTAAATCTAGATCTTAAGGCCATTCCTATATCAATCCCTGGAAAAAACCGCATTCCAAAATCAGTATAATTATTGAATGCAATTCCTGGGGTTATGTCCAACTTGTCATTCAAAAACAAAAAACGGTGTTCAGCAAAAATATTAGTAATTATTCGATTGTGTTCTCCCAAGTTATTGCTAATGATACTCACCCGAGACAAGTCAACACCAAGCCCAGTCGTACCCATACTAGAAAAAAGACTGTAGTCTAAAGATGCACCAATTTTATTGGATATGTGAAGATTTCTATAAACACTGGGATTATCTCTTATATAAACATAAATATCTTGATTTCTTCTCCAGTAAATTCTGGGTTTAAAAACGACTTTTTCTTTCTTAATTATCGAAGAAAATGCTACTAAGCTTCCCTGAGTTTCCTCATACTGTTCAGTCGCAGCAGGAGTAGCATAAAACCCGTTTGCTCCAAATTTTCTTTCCGAAAAATATCCTAAAAATTGAATGGGTAAATTATCTGAAATAAGATTACCTTTAATGAAATAATTTGTGTTATTGAAATCGGTATTATGTCTATATCCGTCTGAGCAGTTACCTGAAAAATGTCCCAATAATCCCAATTGGTCTGAGTTATTCTGAAGGGTTGCTTTATAATGTTTTTGGTCGTAGGAGCCAAACTGGGCGGAAATCTGATTCTCTCCGGTACCTGCAGTTTTGGTTACGATATTGATTGCTCCAGTAAAGGCATTCTGTCCAAAAATCCTTGCTGCTGGGCCTTTTAAAATTTCTACTCGCTCGATCAAAGCTATTGGAGGAAGCAAATTCAAAGTATGATGTCCTGTTTGAGCATCATCTAATTTTATACCATCAACCAAAAGTAGTGTCTGATCAAAACTCCCACCTCTAATATACAAGTCAGCTTGCATTCCTTCTAAACCTCTTTGACGTATATCAATTCCTGATATTTGTTGCAACAAAACAACTAGATTTGTTGCTCCACTCTTTTGAATTTCATCAGCGTTGATTATCTGTAAAGTTATGGAATATTCTGAAAGAGGTAAGTCGATTCTATTGGTGTTGAGTACAATTTCATCCAGCTTATTGGTTTTAACTTCTAAAGATTCTGTTTGTGAAAAAAGGTTAGTTGAGCACAACAGAACAAACGAAAAACTTAGTTGTTTTATCACTAGGTTTTGGGGGTTTTTTTGAAGGCTAAAAAATTAATCTACTAGAAGGATTAATTTGTTGTCTTGTAACTCAACTGTTCCTGATGAAATTTCAAGGGCTATCGAATTTGAATCGATTTTTTTAAATGGCGTTTCAAATGATTTTGAAGGGTCAAAGGTACCCTTGATTGTTACTTTTCCTTTAACTAAAGTAGATACAATAGCTGCATGATTTTCCAATACCTGGAAAGAACCATCTGTTCCTGGTACAGATAAAGAATCTATATTACCACTATATAGTGTTGCCTCGGGAGAAATAATTTCTAAATACATATATTATTCTTCAGACAACATTTTTTCACCTGCTTCAATAGCTTCTTCTATACTTCCTTTTAAGTTAAAAGCTGCTTCAGGAAGATGGTCTAATTCTCCATCCATAATCATATTGAATCCTTTGATAGTTTCTTTGATATCAACCAAAACACCAGGAATTCCAGTAAACTGTTCTGCTACGTGGAACGGTTGAGATAAAAATCGTTGAACTCGCCTTGCTCTACCCACAGCCAATTTATCTTCTTCTGAAAGCTCTTCCATTCCTAAAATAGCAATGATGTCTTGAAGTTCTTTGTATCGTTGTAATAATTCTTTAACGCGTTGAGCACAATTATAATGATCGTCTCCTAATATTTCAGCCGTCAAAATTCGTGAAGTTGAATCCAGCGGGTCCACTGCTGGATATATTCCAAGCTCAGCTATTTTACGTGACAAAACAGTTGTTGCATCAAGGTGAGCAAACGTAGTCGCTGGAGCTGGATCTGTAAGGTCATCTGCTGGTACATATACTGCTTGAACCGATGTAATAGATCCTCTTTTTGTTGATGTAATTCGTTCTTGCATAGCTCCCATTTCAGTAGCTAGAGTTGGCTGATATCCTACAGCCGAAGGCATACGTCCAAGAAGAGCAGATACCTCGGATCCTGCCTGTGTGAATCGGAAGATGTTATCGACAAAGAAAAGTACATCTTTCCCTTGTGCCTCTCCGGCACCATCACGGAAATATTCAGCAATTGTTAAACCAGATAGTGCTACTCGAGCCCGAGCTCCTGGTGGCTCATTCATTTGTCCAAATACAAAAGTTGCTTTTGAATCTTTCATTGCAGATTTGTCTACTTTACTCAAATCCCAGCCTCCTTCTTCCATAGAATGTAAAAAGTCGTCGCCGTATTTGATAATTCCTGATTCGAGCATTTCACGAAGAAGGTCATTACCCTCACGAGTACGTTCCCCTACACCTGCAAAAACAGATAATCCTCCGTGCCCTTTAGCGATGTTATTAATTAATTCTTGTATCAGAACGGTTTTACCTACTCCCGCTCCACCGAAAAGACCAATTTTACCTCCCTTTGCATAAGGCTCAATAAGGTCAATAACTTTAATCCCTGTGAAAAGAACTTCTGTAGAAGTTGATAACTCATCAAAAGCTGGTGCTTGACGGTGAATTGGCAATCCGTTTTCACCAGATTTTGGCAAATCTCCAATCCCATCAATTGCATCTCCAATTACATTAAATAATCTCCCATAAACATCGTCTCCAATGGGCATTTGAATTGGACTCCCTGTAGCAACAACTTCTTCACCTCTACTCAATCCATCAGTTGAATCCATTGAAATTGTTCTTACGGTGTTTTCTCCAATATGAGACTGAACCTCTAATACAAGAAGTCCCCCTGACTTGGTTTTGATTTCTAATGAATCGTAAATTTTAGGTAGTTTAATATCCGTTCCTGAAAAGATAACATCTACTACGGGTCCTATGATTTGAGAAACTTTTCCTGCAGTCGCTGACATATGTTGAAATTGAGTTAGTTTTTGTCTTTTATTTCGCTTGCAAATATAATGTTTCCATCAAAAAGAATCACTTTGAAAGCCAACTTTTTAATAAAAAAGACATCTATTATTTTATTGATTTCAAAAGATCTTAAACTATATATAATATATTTTATTTCTGTTGTTTTATTTTTGAAATAAAAGGTAATTATTTGAACAAGTATATCATTTAGATGAGTATATTTATTTTGACTACAGTAATAGAATTGGCTAGTTCCCCATGAAAAAAAAATTTTATAATTTAATTCTTCTAGTATTTAAAAACTACAATCGTTTTTATTTTAAAAAATTTCGAGTTTATGGCTTGGAAAATATTCCCATATCAGGCGGTGTTCTTTTCTCACCAAATCATCAGGGAGCATTTCTAGATCCCTTAATAGTGGGAACAACTTGTGGATATAAAGTAACTTCTTTGACAAGAAGCGATGTGTTTGGAGGACCGTTTCAATGGTTTTTAGATGCCCTAAATATGCTTCCTGTTTATCGGATTCGTGATGGATATAGTAGCTTAAAAAAAAACCAACAGATTTTTGATAAATGTTATGAATTGTTGGCTGATGGTAAAAAAATGATGATGTTTTCCGAAGGAAAACATCACAACGAATATTACCTTCAAAACCTATCCAAGGGGAGTAGCCGTTTAGTATTAGAAGCTCAAGAGAAATCTAAAAACACTAAAATTTATATCGTTCCTGTGGGAATCAACTACAGTCATCATCAATTGCCTTGGCAAGAAGTTCACGTGGTTTATGGAAAACCCATAAGAGTTTATGAGTTTTTAGAGCGTTATCAGAAAAACAATGTTAAAGCAATAAACTCACTTCGTGATGCTTTAGAGATTGGGATGAAATCATGCTTGTGGCTTCCAGAAAATGATAAACATTATTTAGAAAAGAAAAAATATATAAACCTCCAGAACACCAAACTTGGATTTCCTGAGTTCAAAAAGTCACTTACTATTTTGTCAAAAAGTTTAAAAAAGACCGAAGAAAAAAACAACCTGCTTAAATTTTGGGTCAAAATCTTTAGCCTTCCGAATTTGTTGCCTTTAGTTATACTTCAAAAAATATTGAGTTTGTTTCCAGATATTGTATTTCACAACTCCGTAAAATATTCTGTTGGTCTTTTAATTTTTATTATTTGGTGGATAATTTTATTCTTTTTGGGAGTTTACTTCCACAGTATCGGTATTGGAATATGCCTTTTTATAATTTCATTAATCGCCCTATACATAAGGCAAGAGATTTTTTCTATAGTTTTTAATAACAAATAATAAAAAACTATATTGTTTTATTATTTACAACTGAATTCAGAGAAAGTTGTTGAATTTACTTTATTGTATCAATTTTAATAATAGTAAAATATTAATCATAGGAAATAATTATATATAAAATTTATTTCATCTCAAATGGTTTCATAGAGTTTGTTTTATATTTGATTTATGAAAGATTTAATTATTGTTGGAGCAGGTCCGATTGGTCTAGCCTGTGGAATTGAGGCAAAAAAGAAGGGATTGGATTATTCGATAATTGAAAAAGGTGTTTTGGTAAACTCCATTTATCACTATCCCCAAAATATGTCCTTTTTTTCAACTTCTGAGCGTTTAGAAATAGGTGAAGTCCCATTTATTTCAAATAACCCCAAACCTACCCGAGCTGAAGCCCTAGAATATTACCGCAGGGTAGCTACTGCGTGGAAACTTAAAATAAATCTTTACGAAAAAATTACAGGCTTTAAAAAATCAATCAAAGGTTTCGAAGTTTATACTCCCAAGGGAGTTTATCATACAAAAAACATTGTTTTAGCAACTGGCTTTTATGATTTACCTTATAAATTAAATATTCCTGGAGAAGAACTCGATAAAGTTACTCACTACTACAAAGAACCTCATCCTTACTTTGGAATGGACCTCGTGATTGTGGGGGCAGCAAATTCTGCAGTCGATGTGGCCTTAGAAACATACCGAAAAGGTGCTAAGAGTGTAACTTTGATTGTTCGTGAAAAAGAAATTGGAACCAATGTTAAGTACTGGGCAAGGCCCGATATTGTAAACAGAATAGAAGAAGGAAGTATCACTGCTTATTTTGATTCTAATATGCTTGAAATTGAATCTAAAATTGTTCGTGTTCAAACTCCTGAGGGAAATATCGAAATTCCCAATGATTTTGTATTAGCAATGACTGGGTATCAGCCTGATTTTTCGTTACTAAAGTCTTTAGGAGTTGAATTTCTTTCAGATGATTATAAAACTCCAAAATACAACAGGGAATCAATGGAGTCTTCTCAGAAAGGTGTATATCTTGCTGGGGTGGTTTGTGGAGGTTTGAAAACCAATAAATGGTTTATTGAAAACTCTAGAATTCATGCAAAACAAATCATCAACTCCATTAGTAATTGCTAAACTAATTTTGCCAATGCTAGAACAGACCCAATATGAATCCCGTCATGAAATAAAATAAATGGTAAAGCAGTTTCGATAGACTTTAGCTCCATCTTTGTAGAAGTTGCATAGGGCTTAAAGTTTTTAAAAAGATCAGAACCCAAGTCTTCCTCTAGTTGTTCTAATGAGCTAAATAATGCCTTGTCGATTTGGTCAACTTGCTCTTTTGAAATATCTGTTTCTGGCTTGGTTCCTTTTTTATAAGAATCAATCCATTCTTGAGAAATAAGCGGGGTTACTCCCGACAACTCATACATAATCAATTGTTGGGTCACCAAAGCATGTGCTACATTCCAAATGATGTTATTATTAAACCCTTTTGGAATGGTGTTGAGTTGTTCTAAACTAAAGTGATTCAAAAAGCGTGAATAAAGGGCTCGATTGTGAGATAAAATAGACAAATGCTCTTCCATAAATTGATTTTTAATGGGTAAAGATAGAATAAAAAAGAAGTATAAATTTATTCTCTTATTTTAGTAAAACAAATTACACAATGGCTTCAGTTTTTGGCTTTATTTTAATAACAATTGCATGGGTGGTAGTGGGAACTACAAAATTAAAGTTACATCCTTTTCTTGTTTTACTTGCTGGCTGCTTTTTTTTAGCATTTTCACTACAACTTCCTTTTGGAATTATTCCACAAGTGTTTGCAAAAGGATTTGGGAAAACCTTTGAAAGCATTGGGCTGCTCGTTTTATACGGGACCATTATTGGTGTTATTTTAGAAAATACAAACGCAACTCACAGTATCGCAAATGCACTTTTAAAACTACTTTATAAATTACCTTTGCCTTTTGCTGTCAGTTGTATTGGATATGTCGTTTCGATTCCTGTGTTTTGCGATTCAGCTTTTGTTATTTTATCCTCATTAAACAAGTCATTGGCGGAAAAAACAAACACATCAAAAATAGCGCTAACCATTGCTTTATCAACAGGTCTTTTCGCTCCTCATGCGTTAGTCCCCCCGACTCCTGGGCCTTTAGCTGCTGCTGCAAATTTAGAAATGAACAACTTATTTCTCTTGATTTGTATTGGAGCTACACTGGCTTTTGTTTTGATTTTAGTCGGAGCTTTTTATGCATATTCTATTTCAAAAAAAACCATCATTCAAACAACTGATGTGAACAATAAACCGGAAGATAATAATACTGGTAAAAGCAATTTGCCTCCATTGAGCAAATCATTAGCTCCAATTATTTTTCCTATTATTTTGATGGCTTTAGGAACCTTATTACAGGTTTTAAATAATTTGATTTCAAGCAATATTTTTGTTGATTTTATGAAATTAATAACGACTCCATCCAATGCAATTTTAGTGGGTGTAATTTTTAGTTTTGGTTTACTCAAATACAGCTCCCTCAGCTTAAAAAAATGTATTGAACTGAGCATAAAATCAGCTGCGCCCATATTAATCATAACGGGGATGGGTGGAATATTAGGAGAAGTAATTCAACAAATTCCTATAGCTGCTTATTTAGAAAACACTCTTGTAAATAATCAACTAGGAATTATAATTCCATTCCTTATTGCTGCTGTACTAAAAACAGCTCAAGGATCTTCAACTGTTGCAATCATAACCACCTCATCTATTGTGTTCCCTTTGTTGGCTGTTCTAGGAATAGATTCAGAGCTGGGTAAGATATGGGTAATTATGGCTGTAGGTGTGGGGTCTATGACTGTTTCCCATGCTAACGACTCCTACTTTTGGATCGTTTCACAAATTGGAGGTTTAGACATCAAAACTGCTTATCAGCACCATACTTTTGCCACATTCTTACAAGGCTTAATTGGTTTTGTAATCGTTTGGATTGGATATAATCTTTGGAAAATAATTTAGTTTCAATAATTACAAAAAAATTATTGTGGTACCCAAATGTTTACTCCTCTGGGATGGATTTTTATACTCAACTCTTCAGCAGAAATTGGATTAATTTCCCCATCCAATTGGATTAAAAAATTATTGGAGACATTTTTAATTTTAACTTCAGTTATCGGAACAATTTCCAATAATTTTTCTGATAATTTTAACCCAAATCGACTCGCTAGAAATAAGTTAAAAAGTGCCCAAACAGATTTTTTTTTGTAAAGAATTAGTTCAAGTTTTCCGTCGTTTATAATTGATTCTCTTGATATTGAAAAGTCATATCCAAATTGATTGGTGTTAACCACCATGAGTAGAAAAGGACTTACTTCTCTTTTTATCCCCTGATAGTAAAGTGAAAACTTCTGGGTTTTATATTCATAAAGCGCCAAAAAAACAGCTTTTAAGTAAGCAAAAAAACCTCGGGAGGGTATGCTTTGATAAGAGTTGATAAAATTAGAATCAAAACTTACTCCCATATTTGATAAAAAAATAAAATCATTTACAGACCCGGCATTTACATTGATGACATTTTGATTTTCAATAACCTTTAGGGATCCTTCAATGTTTAGTGGGATTTTTAAATGCCTTGCAATACTGTTCCCAGACCCTAAAGGGATAATCCCCAAAGGTGTTTTTGTTTCAACAAGAAAACCTGTAATTTCATTGATGGTGCCGTCCCCACCACAAGCTACAATACCAGAAGTTCTATCTTCGATAGCTTTTTGGGCGAGCTCCAAAGCGTGATCCTTATATTGTGTTTCCCATAAAAAATAATCAAATTCATTAGTCCAATGGGAACTTTTTTGCAGCTGCTCTGTGAGTTGAGTTATTGCATTCTTTGAACGAGAGTTAATAATAAAATGAATCTTTTTTTTCTTCACTATTCAGCTTCTAAATTCCCCCTAACAATCCGATTATTGTAATCCTGAAGAAAGGCTTTCCCTTTTACTACAATATCATCCATCTCTTCGGTTCTATTTTGAATGAGATTCTTTTCAAGACCATAGTCTTCTTTATCATAAAACCCAATGGCTTCAGATCCATTATAAATACAAATGTACTGCTGGTTCATAAAAAAGTATGACCCTGCACCAAAATAGTTAACCACAAGAGAGGGTTCATCTTCACTTACCAAACTTCTTCCCCAGCTCCGAATGGGTTTTTTATATCCCATAAGTTGAGCAACCGTTGGCATTATATCCATATGTTGTGCAAGGTCAAAACGATCCTCTCCCCAGGACCTGCCTGGAGCATAGAACATAATTGGGATTGCAAAACGATTAATTGATTTTTGATAAAACTCAAAATAAGAGAGATTTGAATGATCTGCCGTAAAAACAAAAATTGTATTCTCGAACCCAGGTTCATTTTTAATTGACTTCATAAAACGATTAATGGCATAGTCTGTATACTGAACACAAGGATGCATCGCTATATATCCTTCTTTAAATTTTCCTTGATGCTGTTCTGGTATCTTGAAGGGTGCGTGTGAACTAACTGAAAAAATTGTTGCTAAAAATGGGCTTTTATTTTCAGATAATTTATCCTGAGTAAATTGGAAAAAAGGCTCATCCCAAATACCCCAGATACCATCATAATCTTCATTATTGTTGTATTCGTTTTTCCCATAATACTTATCAAATCCCAAAACCTTAGAGAAGCCTAAGAATCCCATTGACCCATTGGGTGCTCCATGAAAAAAAGAGGTTGAATATTCCATTTCCTCTGCAATTGAAACCAAGGATTGAAGAGATTGATTGGAATATTGTGAAGAAGTATAAGCAACATCAAAAGAGGGGATTCCTGCCAAAACAGCTGGCATTCCATGAATGGACTTTCTACTGTTTGTAAAACCATTTGAAAAAACTAGGCTGTGTTTTGCTAAAGAATCTAAAAAAGGAGTAAAACTTTCGAAGTTTTCTATTCCTCTAGAACGATTCATAGAGCCCCAATATTCTCGCCCAAAACTTTCTAAAATAAAAATAATTATATTAGGAGGTGTTGAAAATTCTTTTGAAGGTTCATATTGTTTTATAGGTTGAATTAATTGGTTTATTTGTGTATCACTAAATTCTTCTGAAATTCTAAAATTACTTTTGCCAAAAGTTCGTATAAAGGTAAAAAGAGAGTTGAGCACTACATCTGCTTTTGTAGGGTGATCTACTTTTTCCATTGCATGTACCAGAGTAATTGGCCGTGTACTATGCCTCCAGTCTCCTCTAATTCCTATAATTGCAATTCCTGGAACAATCAAAAACATTAGAATTGATGAAGCAACATATGATGGTATATGAACCTTTAGTACTCGTTCTAAAGTAAAGTGCTTGTATAATTTTGCCCAAAAATATAGTGATCCAAAATACAAAAGAAAAAGATGCCAATAATCTATCACAAAGGAAGCCAAAAGAGCTAGCCCATTACTTTCATTCTCTAATACTTCGAAAGATTTACTCGTTAGTCTACTTAAATTAAAACGATAATATGCTATGTCCAAGTAATTTAAAGCCAAAGCAATTCCATTAAAAAAAATATAAAGATTAAAGAGTCCTTTTTGATAGTTTTTAGATGTTGTAAAAGTTCCTGGAAGAATAGATCCCAACAAAAAGATTGCATTCGCATAAAACATTGCTGAAGTATCGAATGTTAATCCGTAAATGCAAAGTTCAAGAAGCTCAAAAAAACCAGCTATTTCTAACAGGTCTAAATTGAATAGTACGAAAAGACAACGAGCAATAAAAAAGAATATATATCCCAAAGAAAAGCGATAAACAATTAAACCGAATTCTTGGAGTCTTAAATTCATCTTATTAATATAGTAAGAATTCTAAAAATGTTCCTTTTTTAATCTTTATGTGATCCATCACAAAAAGGTTTGTTAGCAGATTTCGAACAACCACATAAAGAAAATCGAGGCCCACGATTAATTTCATTTCCATCAATATCAACCAAATCTACTGATCCTTCAACTGCAAACTGTCCATTAGGTTTTACCGTTATTTTGGCGTTTTTCTCTTCCATTGATTCCTTCTTTAATTAATATTTGAAATTTTAATTTTTCAAAGATAAGTTTTATTGCGTAGTAATGAATTTTTCTATTAAACTAAAATTATTCTCCTTTACTACAGAGGTGAGTGGTAGTAATTGAAATTGAGAATGTTACTTCTAGTTTTTGGGGGTAAGAATAACCACCTTCTAACGTTACTCCACCGTAACTGATTTTGCCAAGTTTCTGGGCTGATCGACATTACAGCCTCTTTGAACAGCAATATAATAGGATAATAGCTGTAATGGAATTGTTGTTAAAATCGGGGTAAAGCATTCTAATGATTCTGGAATTTCAATACAGTGGTCTGACAATTCTTTAACACGAACGTCACCTTTACTAACAACAGCTATAATTCGTCCTTTTCGAGATTTTATTTCTTGAATATTACTTACAACTTTATCGTAATGCCCTTTTTTGGTTGCAATTACAACCACAGGCATTTGTTCATCAATCAAAGCAATTGGACCATGTTTCATTTCAGCTGCTGGGTATCCCTCTGCATGTATATAAGAAATCTCTTTTAATTTTAAGGCTCCTTCTAAAGCAACCGGAAAATTATAACCTCTACCTAGATAAATGCAATTGGTTGCTTCTTTAAACGTAAAAGCCACTTCTTTTATAAAACTTTCTTGCCTTAAAATTTGTTCAACCTTTTCCGGCAAAGACTCTAATTCAAGAAGGTGATGTTGATATTTAGAACGAGAAAGAGTTCCTTTTACCATTCCTAAATGGAGGGATAAAAGAGATAAAACCGAAATTTGAGTTGTAAATGCCTTTGTAGATGCTACTCCAATTTCTGGCCCAGCATGAGTGTAACATCCTGTGTCTGTTAATCTAGAAATGGATGACCCTACTACATTACATATTCCAAAAACAAAGGCTCCACGTTCTTTTGCTATTTTAATTGCCGCAAGAGTATCCGCAGTTTCACCAGATTGAGAAATGGCTATGATTATATCATCAGGAAAAATGATAGGATCTCGATATCTAAATTCAGAAGCATATTCTACCTCAACAGGTATTCTAGTGAACTTTTCTAGAAGATATTCTGCAACCAACCCGGCATGCCATGATGTACCACAAGCTATAATTAATATGCGCTTGGCTTTTAAAAATTTGTTTTCATGCTCTCGCAAACTAGAAAGATTTATTACTCCTACGTCTGAGAGCAAACGCCCTCTTAGCGTATCTTTTATTGCTTGTGGCTGTTCAAATATTTCTTTGAGCATGAAGTAATCAAATCCTCCTTTTTGAATATTCTCTAAACTCATTTGAAGCTCTTCTACATAGGGTTTAATTATTTTGTCGTTTGCAATTTTACGAATAGAAACCTCTCGATCATAACGAATAATTGCTAAATGTTCTTCATCTAAATAAATTACATTTTTGGTATATTCTAAAAAGGGAGTAGCATCTGAAGCAACAAAAAACTCTTCATCGCCAACACCAATTGCCAAAGGGCTTCCAAGTCTGGCAGCTATAAGTTCGTTTGGTTTTTTTCTGTCAAATACTACTATTGCATATGCTCCTATTACTTGTGATAATGCAATTTGTACTGCTTTACCAAGCTTTACTTTTTCTTTTTTTTGAACGTCTTCAATAAGATTGACCAAAACCTCGGTGTCAGTATCCGAATTAAAATGGTAACCCCTATGAATCAACTCTTCTTTTAATGATGCATAATTTTCAATGATCCCGTTGTGAACCACAACCAAATCTTTGGAATTTGAATTTTGAGGATGTGAATTTACATCATTGGGGATACCGTGGGTTGCCCATCGTGTATGACCAATTCCAACCTGAGCAGTAATAGGTAGACGCATCTCAAGCTTAGCTTCAAGGTCACTTACTTTACCTGTTGTTTTAATTGTGTGTAATTCGCTGCCGTCGTAAAGAGAAATCCCTGTACTGTCATAGCCTCGGTATTCTAATCTTTTTAAGCCTTTGATAATAATTGGAGAGGCTTGTTGTTGGCCGATATAAGCTACTATTCCACACATGAAGGTGTTCTTTAGTTTGAAAAATCAGTGTAAATTAACTCCAATTCTAATTTAAGATCTTCTAAGCCTTCTGCTGGATGAGAACCTATCAAAACTGAGCTCAATGGATTTAAAACAGAAGTTGTAGGATATAAAATCTCTTTGCTTTCATCCATAGATCGAGCCTTTATAGTGCTGTAATCATTAATGTTTGCTGCAACAACCAAACCTAAAGCTATGTTGGTAGAATCTTTTCGTAAGAGGTTGTTGATGTGTTGTGTTATTCTAAATTTATAACGATATGGTGTGCCGTCATCTTTATATTCAAGTATCCCCCCATGATTAATTTTTCCAGCATTCGTTTTTGTAACATCCGAAGTTAAGTCAGAAAAGTAATCTAATAATGGAGCTGTATCTCTTTTGTTGTATAAATACAATCGATTTGCAATTGGATTTTCAGGTGTCCAGTTACTTACAGATGCTGGATCGACGTAAAACACTAAATTTGCTTCATTAACCAGCCAGTTATTTTCACGAAGTTCTTGAAGTTTAGCATCTGCAGAACCATCAGAGTGTTTCCCAAATAATTCAATAGATGAAATAAGTCCTATTCCTCCTTTAGAAAAAATTTTACCCGAGCCTTCAGTTTGATTAATAGCTTGGGTTATCTCTGGATTAAATTCAGAATTTTCTAGATGATTAATTGTTATACTTGGGGTTAAGATGAAATTACGCTCAACTTTATCTATAGAAAAATCCGAATTGTCGTCTGGTGTACCATTATCATTATATTGATCGTATTCATAATTTACTAGAATATTGGCCTGTGCAAAATTGAGTAACATATAAAGGTCATCAGATGGGTTTTCCATACGAATGTATATTCCGCGCATGTATTCTTTAAACTGACTGGAGGATGACAAATAATCTGAGCCTTCAATATCGATGAAGCGACTTTGAAAAAAATTTGTATCCAAAGGTATTCGAATACGAGGTGATCGCCTGATTTCAACCTGTGTAGTCTCGTCAATATCTGTTTCGGGATCGTCTTCTTTATAGTTTATTCGTAATTCATTAAAATCCAGCTGATAAGTGTCTTCATACAAGATTTCCCCTACAAAACCTTCTTCATAAAAATCGCGAGAAGTAAAATACGATTGAAAAGATTCAAAATTTTCTTCGGGGTTTAATGTATTCAGGAAGTATGTAAGTTCTTCTACCTTTAAATTAAACGTTGCGTTTTTGTTTCCAAAAATAGAATCAACATCATATTCTCTATTTTCTGTTTGATAGCCTGAGTTATCGGTGTCTTCAGAATCAAGAATTCCATCACCATCAGAATCTTGACTGAGCGGGTTTGTACCATTTTGAGTTTCTACAGAATCTGTTACGCTGTCCCCATCACTATCGCTCGTTATAGAAAATGGATCTGCATCCAAACTATCGATTACACCGTCACCATCTTGGTCTCGAACGTTGTTAATAAATGGTATTTCCAAATAAGCTGAGGTTACTTGTTCATTTTCTGGTATTGCATATACGTTATTTTCATCCCCTAATTCGTCTTTTGAAGTATACAGCCCAAAGAAATTAGTGGGAGGTAAACTGAGTTGAGAAACAATGTAAGCAGATGACCTCCCCACATTTGGAACGTCAATTGTTCCTAATTGTTGAATGGGTAAGCCATTTGTTTGAATATCAGTAAGAGATTCTTTTTGATAAGAAAAAACGGGTAGTTTAATCTTGTCTGTTTCAAAGGCATTTGTAGAAATTAAATCATATCCTACTGTATTAAAATCTTTGTTACAAGAAAGAAAAATAATCGAAAGTAAGAGAAAGAAAAAAAAATCATTCCTCAGTTTGGATACCTTAAGTTTCATGGGGGTTTAAATAATTTTATTATTAAAAAAATCTACATAGGCATTTTCTTTTAAACTGTCCTCGTATGTTAAGGCAGGAATTTTTTTAGTTCCGATATTTGACAAAATACTTTCAGAAATTGACTCTCCTGAAAGAACAACTCCGTCTGAAAAATTAACCGCTAGGGCGATTAAATTTTCATAGGTTGATTTCTTTAATGGACTTCTTTCTGCTTCGCCAACATTATCGAATGCAACTTTGTTTTCAAAATCTGAAGAAATTTCACCTTCAAAATCCTTTGGATAAATTGATGTAATGATTTTACTGGTTTCAAAAATGGGGTCTTCTGCAAAATAGGTTTTCATATATAATGGGAACAATGAAGTAAACCATCCGTGAAGATGAATGATATCAGGAGACCAGTTTAATTTCTTAACCGTTTCGATAACTCCTTTGGTGAAAAAAATCATTCGCTCGTCGTTATCAGAAAATAAATTTCCACCTTCGTCCTTGAGCATCGCCTTTCTTTTGAAATATTCTTCGTTATCTATAAAATAAACTTGCATCCGTTCTTTGGGGATAGAAGCAACTTTTATGATCAGGGGCATATCCATGTCGTTGATGACCATGTTCATCCCTGATAATCGAATAACTTCGTGCAACTGATGCCTCCGTTCGTTTATCATCCCATAGCGGGGCATAAATATTCTTATTTGACCACCAGCATCATTGATAGTTTTTGGGATTTGGAAGGAATTAACTGCCTGATCTGTCTGAGGTAAATATGGAGTAACCTCAGAAGAAATTATTAAAACTTTCTTGTTTTGCATAAAACGATTTTAGCTTTCTATTATAGAAAGTTTAGCAAAATTACAAAAATTCTTCCGTTCATAAGAAAAAACAGTACTTTTAGCACGTTAATCTTTTCGTAAATGAAGGTTTTTTACCACAAAAACGAACTTAAGGCGTCAAAAAATAAGATTCTAGCAAAATCTACCGGTTTAGTGCCAACAATGGGAGCCCTTCATGAAGGTCATATAATGCTCGTAAAAAAAGCACTTGAAGATAATGAACTTGTATTAGTTTCAATTTTTGTGAACCCAACACAATTTGATAGTCCTAACGATCTAGAAAATTACCCAAAAACACTTGAGTCCGATCTTCAAAAACTTAAAAAGTTAAAAGGTAAAATATGGGTGTATGCACCCAGTGCTTCTGATCTATATTTAGAATCCATAAAAGCAAAACCCTTTAATTTTGGGTCTCTTGAATCAACTATGGAAGGAGCAAATAGAAAAGGGCATTTTCAAGGTGTTGCAACAATTGTGCAGAAACTTTTTGAAGTACTTGAGCCTACTTCAGCATATTTTGGAGAAAAAGATTTTCAACAATTAAAAATTGTGACTGCTTTAGTAGAAAAAGAAAAAATTCCAGTTAAAATAATTCCTTGTCCGATTATTCGACATTCTGATGGATTGGCAATGAGTTCGAGAAATAAACTCTTGAACCCAAAACATCGTGCGATGGCTCCTATAATATATCAGACGCTTCAAAAAGCACTGGCTCTCAAAGAAAAATACAGCCCCGCTCAAATTGAATCATGGATCATAGATTTTTTTCAACTCCATCCAGAATTTGAATTGGAATATTTTACAATCGCAGACACTGAGTCACTTCAAAAAATAAGTGTGCTAAATGGCACAAAAAACAGAGCTTTTATAGCAGTCAAATTAGGTAATATCCGTTTAATTGACAATATTAAATTTTAATATCTTTGCGCAATGCAAATAGAAATCTTAAAATCTAAAATTCATAGAGTAACTGTAACTGGTGCTGACCTGAATTACATTGGAAGTATTACAATTGACAGTTCACTCATTGAAGCTGCAAATCTCGTCCCAGGAGAAAAAGTACAAATTGTAAACATCAATAATGGTGAACGCCTTGAAACCTATGTGATAGAGGGTAAAAAAAATATGGGTGAAATTACTTTAAATGGTCCAGCAGCTCGAAAAGTTCAAAAAGGGGATGTTATAATTATCATAAGCTACTGTCTCGTCGCTTTCAAAAAAGCAAAAGAGTACAATCCAATACTCTTATTTCCAAACGAAAAAACTAACTTATTGCAGTAGTATTGAAAAAACAGAAACTTATAAAATTTTTCAAAATCTTTTTCCCGTTACTAATTGGGGTTCTTTTCATTTATCTTTCAATCAAAGACACAACTGCATCAGATCGGGAAACAATCTATCAAGCAGTAAAAAATGCTGATTATCGTTTTGTTTTTTTATCTCTTTGTTTAGGTATAATCAGTCACTTATCAAGGGCGTATCGGTGGAATTTTATGTTACACCCAATGGGGTATCGACCAAGGCTGATCAATAATATTTTAGCTATTTTCATTACCTATATTGCTAATCTTGGTGTCCCAAGATCTGGGGAGTTTTTTAGAGCCACAATTATGAAAACCTATGAAGATATTCCCTTTGAAAAAAGTTTTGGTACTGTAATCGCCGAAAGAATGGTAGACCTTATCATGTTATTTATTGTTATCGGTATTGCCTTATTACTTCAATTTGAATTTATTGTATCGTTCTTAGAAAAGCAATATTTTAATCCAACTACTTTAATTTTTTCCATCATACTTCTCGGCTTTTCCCTCTGGATTTTGATTAAAAGACTAAAAAAATCAAATTCTGTTTTTGCGAAAAAAATACTTGGCTTGATTGAAGGGCTCATCGAGGGGATTCTAACTCTAGTAAAAATGCCAAAAAAATGGGCTTATTTATTCCATACCTTTCTAATCTGGGGCTTATATATTTTGATGTTTTATGTTGTTAAATTGGCTTTACCTGAAACCCTTGACCTTCCTTTTGAAGCCTTATTGATTGGCTTTATTGTTGGTGCTATTACAATTTCAGCTACAAACGGAGGAATAGGGATTTATCCTTTTTCGGTTTCTCTAGTATTAATAAGTTATGGGATTTCAAAAGAATCTAGTCTTGCTTTTGGATGGATTATGTGGACTGCTCAAACAGTAATGGTTATTGTTTTTGGAAGTCTTTCATTTTTCATTTTACCTCTAATAAACAGAAAAAAGTAAGTATATTACACACCTACACTGATTATTCTTTCTTTATGAAAAATCTATTTTTAATTTTGACGGTCTTTTTTTGTTTTGATGTCAAAGCTCAAATTACAACAGAAAACATTGAATCTACTTTTCTTGGAAAAGTAAGAACAATTGACTTATATGTCCCAGAATTAGGTAGCGAATCGATTGATCCTATGCCTTTAATCGTAGTTTTAGAAGGTAATGATTTATTTAACCTTACGGTAAGTAATGTTAAATTCCTTTCTAAAATTGGATATATGCCAAAATCGATTGTTGTTGGAATACACCAAGAGGGTTCTACTCAAGTTAAAAGAGATTCAGAAATCAATAAAAATTCAGGTCAACTAAGTTCCCGCGGCTCAAATTTTAAGCAATTTATTACATCTGACATCGTACAACGTCTTCAAACGCTATACAATATTTCCAACTTAAAAGTGATCATTGGAAAAAATAAATTGGGTAATTTCATAAATTTCTTTTTGCTTGATAATAACCCTGTATTTTCAGCATATATAGCTATAACACCAGAATTAACAGGTTCAATAATCGATCCTATAATTGCAAAAACAACAACGGTCAAAAAGGATATAAGCTATTATCTTTCAAATTCAGAAAATCTTCCAAAAAGACAAAAAAACAATACTTCTATTTTAAGTGATGAATTAAAAAAAATAGAAAATCCAAAGTTTCATCTAACCAATGATGTGTTTGCAGATCCAGATGAATTTTCTTCACCTATATATTCTATTCCTGTTGCATTGGAAAATATTTTTAGAGTTTACCAACCTATAAGTCCAAAAGTGTACAAAGAAAAAATTTTAAAAGAAAGCCAACCTCCTCACGTCTTCTTGATAAACAAATACCAGAGAATATATCGTGAGCTTGGAATTCAAAAAAAATATATTCTTAATGATGTAATGGCTGTTTTTGCTGCTGCTCAAAAAAAAGCTGATGCAGAATCGCTTTTTGTCCTAGGAGAATTAGCACTTCAAGATTATCCAACAACTATGATGGGTTACTACTTTAATGGTTTGGGTTATGAAATTTTGGAAAACTATAAAAAAGCACTTAAAAATTATGAAAGTGCATACACCCTAGAACCAATTGATTTCATAACAAAAGAACTAGTTTTAAATAAAATTGAATTACTTAAATAATTCTCTATAATGACTAAAGTAAAAACAACTTTTATTTGTCAAAAGTGTGGAACTCCACATTCCAAATGGCAAGGTCAGTGCAACGGATGCAAAGAATGGAATACCCTTGTTGAAGAGGTCATAGAAAAAAAAGATAGAAAAGGATGGGTAGAGACAAAATCCACTAGTACAAAAGGAACTCATCCTGTAAAAATCCAAGAAATTGACACCGATAAAGAACCTAGAATTTCGACAAATGACTCTGAGTTAAATAGAGTGATGGGAGGGGGTCTTGTTCCTGGGTCAATAACACTTATAGGAGGTGAACCAGGAATAGGAAAATCTACATTATTACTTCAAATTTCACTTCAAATAAAAGGAAAGGTACTTTATGTTTCCGGAGAAGAAAGTCAAAAACAAATCAAATTAAGAGCTGAACGAATCGATTTACAAAACGCAAATTGTTATGTTTTGAGCGAAACTGTAACACAAAAAATATTCAAACAAATCAAATTACTTGATCCAGATATTGTTATCATTGACTCCATTCAAACCTTACAAACACAATATATAGAAAGTAGTTCAGGAAGTGTTTCTCAAATTAAAGAATGTACCTCAGAGCTAATTCAGTTTGCTAAACAAACCCATACTCCTGTTATTTTGGTTGGCCACATAACCAAAGATGGAACTATTGCTGGGCCAAAAGTTTTAGAACATATGGTAGATACGGTTCTTCATTTTGAAGGAGATCGAAATCATCTTTACAGAATCATGAGAGCTCAAAAAAATCGCTTTGGATCCACCTATGAAATCGGAATCTATGAAATGTTATCCAATGGACTCAGAATTGTAACAAACCCCAGTGAACTATTAATTTCTCAAACAAACCGAGAAATGAGTGGTCATGCAATTGCCGCTACAATTGAAGGTGTTCGTCCTCTAATGATTGAAGTTCAAGCCTTGGTTAGTTCAGCAGTTTATGGAACACCTCAAAGAAGCACTACAGGATTTAATGCCAAAAGACTCAACATGTTGTTGGCTGTACTCGAAAAAAGAGCAGGGTTTCAATTAGGAACTAAAGATGTTTTCTTAAATATTACGGGTGGAATAAGTAGCGAAGATCCTGCAATTGATCTTGCTGTAGTTGCAGCAGTTTTATCAAGTTATCACGACATAGCTCTCCCCAAAGAAATTTGTTTTTCGGCAGAAATTGGACTTTCTGGAGAATTACGCCCTGTATCCAAATTGGATCAACGGATTTCGGAGTCCAAAAAACTTGGTTTTGAAACTATAGTCACCTCCAAAGGAACAAAAAATAAATCCAATGGCACAGGAATCAATTTATTATCTCTAACCAAAATTGAAGAAGTTGTTGCACTTTTATTTGCATGAAAAGAAACAAAAAAACTACATTCGTTATCATAACAATTTTTAATAATTACTGCTCTTAAAAACCGTTGAAATGAAAAAAATCATCGATAATTTTTTGACACAAGTCCAAGAAAGAAACCAAAATGAGCCTGAATTTATGCAGGCAGTTACTGAGGTTGCTGAAAATGTAATCCCTTATATTGTTAAAAATGACATTTATTATGGGCAAAATATTTTACTGCGCATGGTTGAACCCGAACGTGTAGTTTCCTTTAGAGTTGCATGGATTGATGATCAAAATGAAATTCAAGTGAATCGGGGATATCGCATTGAAATGAATTCAGCCATTGGCCCCTATAAAGGCGGGTTGCGCTTTCATCCAAGTGTAAACTTGAGTGTTCTTAAGTTTTTAGCCTTTGAACAAGTCTTCAAAAACAGTCTCACTACCCTTCCTATGGGAGGTGGGAAAGGTGGTTCAGATTTTGATCCCAAAGGAAAAAGTGATAATGAAGTAATGCGTTTTTGTCAAAGTTTTATGACCGAATTATTTCGTCATATTGGCCCTAATCGGGATATCCCTGCAGGTGACATTGGAGTTGGAGGAAGAGAGATTGGATATCTTTTTGGTCAATATAAACGTTTAAAAAATGAATTTACTGGAGTTCTTACTGGAAAAGGGGTAAGTTGGGGGGGGTCATTGATCCGTCCAGAGGCAACCGGATATGGAGTTGTATATTTTTCACAAAAAATGTTGGAAAATATTGGTACGAGTTTAAAAGGCAAAAAAGTAGTCGTTTCTGGTTCAGGGAATGTCGCCCAATTTGCAGCTGAAAAAGTAATTCAACTGGGTGGAACCGTTTGTACACTTTCTGATTCTGGAGGATATATTCATGATGAAGAAGGTATTGATTCTGAAAAATTAGATCACATCATGAACATCAAAAATGTTAAAAGAGGAAGGATTCAAAAATATCTTGAGCGCTATCCAAATGCAAAATTTCATGCGGGTAAAACCCCATGGGAAGTTCCTTGCGATGTGGCTCTGCCCTGTGCCACTCAAAACGAATTGCATAAAAAAGATGCTGATCTTTTAATTAAAAATGGATGTGTCTGCATAGTTGAGGGAGCCAATATGCCCTCAACGCCTGAAGCAATTCAAACTTTTACAGAAAATAAAGTGTTGTTTGCCCCTGGAAAAGCATCCAATGCCGGTGGGGTTGCTGTTTCTGGTCTTGAAATGGCTCAAAATTCTTTACGCTACAATTGGACGCGGGAAGAAGTTGATAGCCGATTAAAAAACATCATGAGTGAAATTCATGAATCGTGTGTTGAATATGGAAAAGAGAATGGATTCGTCAATTATGTTAAAGGTGCTAATATTGCGGGTTTTGTAAAAGTAGCAGACGCAATGTTGGCTCAAGGGGTTGTTTAATTTATTATGCTAGTTAAAACAAAGGCTATTGTATTGCATACACTAAAGTATAGCGATAGCAGTCTAATTGCAAACTGCTATACCCAAGAACAGGGCAAACAGTCTTTTATTTTGAAAGGAATTTTGACAGCAAAAAAAGGAATGATTCGAAAATCACAATTCCAAGTTTTAACCCAACTCGAAATACTTTTTGATTATAAAAATAATGGAAAACTTCAGTTTCTTAAAGAAGTTAAAGTAATTCATCCCTATCTGACAATTCCCAATCGCATTGAAAAAAATGCAATGGCACAATTTTTAGCTGAAATTCTTAACAATTCAATCCTTGAGGAGGAAGCCAATCCATCTCTATATGTTTTTCTTGAAACAGCATTCCATTGGCTAGACTCTAATAATGAAATCAGTGATTTTCATTTAATATTTTTGATTAACTTAACTAAATATCTGGGGTTTTTTCCAAACAATGAACCCCAAGATGCACTCTATTTCAATCTAGAAACTGGATGTTTTGATGCTCTTTTACCTCGGGAACAATATATTGAGGGTGATCAGATTCCAGTGTTCAGAGAATTATTAGGCATGAATTTTGGTAGTGTTCTTTCCATTAAACTTAATCGAACGAAAAGACGCGCACTATTGGAGACTCTTATACAATATTTTGAATTACATTTGTTCGGCTTTTCAAAACCAAAATCATTGGAAATTCTCAATGAAATATTTGACGATGTCTAACAAAATAGCCCTCTTTTTCACCTTTTTTGTTGGTCTTATTCAAGCGCAAGAGGTAACCGTAATTGATGCTTTAACTTCAAAGCCAATTGCAAGCGTTAGCTTATACAATGAATCCAAAGATCGAAATATTACTACCGATAAAAACGGAAAATGTATAATTTCTTCATTCAGTGACTATGAAAAAATTTCGTTTCAATACATGGGCTACGAAACACAAAGTCATAACAAAAAAGAGCTTGAAAGAATGAAGTATGTTATTGCGCTCCAAACAGACCTTAAAGAACTTTCAGAAGTAATTCTTTCAGTTGCTAGAACAGCTTCAAAAAAAAATCAAATAGCCGAAAAAGTGTCGATAATTAATGCTGTTGAAATCAAAAAAAAACAGCCACAGACTGGTGCAGATCTTCTTTTATTAGCTCCAGGGCTGCGTCTTCAAAAATCTCAAGGTGGTGGAGGAAGTCCTGTTTTAAGGGGTTTTGAAGCGAACAGAGTCTTGTTAGTTGTTGATGGAATTCGAATGAATAATGCGATTTACCGTTCAGGGCACCTACAAAATGCAATAACAATTGACCCCAATGCTATTGAACGCGTAGAAGTAGTTTATGGTTCATCTTCTGTTGGATATGGGTCTGATGCCTTAGGAGGCGTTGTTCATTACTTTACCAAAACTCCTAGAATTAATAGTAATAATCCCTTTAGAAGCAGTTTTTCTAGTAATTTTAATTCTGGAAACACCTCTTTTGTTAATCATTTTGACTCTGAAATAAGTTTTAAAAATTGGGGAAGCTACAGCAGCATAAGTATTTCCAAATTTGGTGACATCCGAATGGGAAAAAATAGAACTCACGGTTTTGATACTTGGGGATTGGTTCCGTTTTATTCAGAAAACACAGAAAAAATTTACCGATTAAACCCATCGATTAATAAAAATCCCAATATTCAAAAGAACTCAGGCTATGATCAAATAGATCTTTTACAAAAATTTATTGTTAAGCTTCCCAAAGAAAAATTTTTAAGTTTAAATATTCAGTTCTCTAAATCTTCGAATATTCCTCGATTTGACAAACTAAATGAATTCAAAAACGATAAACTTTTATATTCTGAATGGTATTATGGTCCTCAAAAACGTTTTTTAATTTCTCCTCAACTTAAACTGTTTCCAAAAAAAAGATTGTTTCATAAAGGCTATTTAACCTTAGCATATCAAAATATTCAAGAATCACGAATCGACCGAAAATTTGATCAACTGGATCGAAGATATCAGCAAGAGGAGGTTCAGGTCTGGAGTTTTAATGGTGATTTTGAAACAAAAAAAACAGGTTCAGCAAGTTTTGCGTATGGTTTTGAATGGGTAAACAACAAAGTCGTTTCCAATGCTTTTTCAAGAAAATTAATTTTAAGTGGCAACACTATTATTGGCCTGTCTAATCCAAAGCTTATTCCAACCCGATATCCCAATGCAGATGGACATTATGATTCTGCTGCACTTTATAATAATCTCAAATGGGATGTAAATCCAAAAACAACGCTGACTATTGGTGGTCGATATACTCATACTCTATTGAAAGCAAATTGGGACACTGGCAATGGGATTTATCCAACTTGGTTACTCAATGCTTCGGATTCCAACTTATCTCGAATTAATGTAAAAAATCATGCTTTAACAGGAAGCTTTTCCATTACCCATAGGCCTAATCCAAACTTGCAATTAAATTTTCTTGCCTCAAGTGGATTTAGATCACCAAATATTGATGATTTAGGTAAAACTAGAGAAAGTAAAGGGACTCTGATTATTCCAAATCCATCGCTTCTACCCGAATATGCTAATAATCTTGATTTTGGTATTTCTTTCAAAACACCTAACAAAAAAGGTGATTTTGCTTTAAGAATGTACAGTACTTTTATTAACAACTATATTGGGAGGGAGTATTCTCCAAATTATAAAGACCAATTAACAGGAGAAATTATTCCTTTTGATTTCAACGATGATATTGTAAAAACTCAAATTAATACTAACATTGGAAATGCTTCCATTCATGGTGCTTCATTTGAAGGGCGTTGGAATTTTAATACTCATTTTTCTTTTTTCTCTGACATGACCTATACACATGCCCAGTCTCTAGAGGGCTTCGGTCCTCTTCCATCCATACTCCCTTTTTATGGATCAATGATGTTTGAATACAAAAATTCAAAACTTTCCATACAAATTAGGAATCGTTTTAGTAGTTCGAAAAATCCAAATGACTATAGTTTTGGGGGCGAAGATCGTCTGGAAGAAACCCCCTTTAAAATCACTTCTGAAAGAAAAGAATATCTAGGATCCCTAAGTTGGTCGGTTTTCAATCTTTCAGGGACTTATGATTGGAGTGATAAAATATTTATTAGAACAGGAATAGAAAATATTTTTGATTCTCACTATCGAGAATTCGCGTCAGGAATTTCAGCACCAGGAAGAAGTTTAATTTTGGGAGTTGGAGTTGAACTCTAATACAACTTAGTTTCGAGCCGTTTCTTTACTTTTTTGAACCATTCATCTCTTAAAATACTCAACACTATACTGTCTCTTCTCCCGAAAGAAGCTTTACAATTATTTCGGAGGACACCCTCTATTGTACACCCAATATTTATCATTGCATCGATGCTTTTTTTATTCCGAAAATCTGCTCTAAATTCAACTCTTTCGCAGCTTAAAGTTTCAAAAGCATAAGTCAATAACAAATACTTACAATTTCGGTTTAGACCTGTTCGCTGAAAATCTTTCCCATACCAAGTATACCCCAAGCTTAAAACATCATGCTTTAAATTGATTCCGTAAAAACGTGTACAGCCTGCAACAAGTTTCTTTTTTTTATCGATTACCAAAAAAGGATAAGCTTCTTTCTTTTCTCTGGCATCCAAAGCATTTTTAATGTAATTTTTTAAGTTTTTAACACCCGATGCTGGAGTCAAAGAAAAATCCCACAGATTAGGTTCATTTTCTGAAAATGGGAGTAGTTTTTCAAAATCATTTTGGTTTAAACTACGGAGTAATGCATGATCGTTTTCGAGCGTTAGAGACCTATTAAAATCAAATTCCATAATTTTTTTTGAGCTTACAGGTTAATTAAAGTATAAATATATAAAATTGCTTAATTTTGCAACTTTATATATACTCCGAATGGGTTTTAAAGAACATAAACAATTTAAGCTTTCTGAGGTATCTCAAGAGATTTTATCATATTGGGAGGAAGAAGCAATTTTCGAAAAAAGTATATCTTCTCGCGAGGGTCAAACACCCTATGTTTTCTTCGAGGGACCCCCTTCTGCCAATGGAATGCCCGGAATACATCACGTAATGGCTAGAGCCATAAAAGACATCTTTTGTCGTTTTAAAACTCAAAAAGGGTTTCAAGTAAAACGAAAAGCTGGATGGGATACCCATGGTCTCCCTGTTGAACTTGGAGTTGAAAAAGAACTGGATATTACCAAAGATGCTATCGGAAAAAGCATCAGTATTGAAGAATACAATGAAGCCTGTAAAAGTGCGGTAATGCGCTACACCGATGTATGGAATCGGCTTACCAAAGAAATGGGTTATTGGGTTGATATGAAAAACCCATACGTAACCTACAAATCAAAATACATTGAATCTGTTTGGTGGCTACTTAAACAGATTTATGATAAGGATCTTTTGTACAAAGGCTACACCATTCAGCCATACTCTCCAAAAGCTGGAACAGGTTTAAGCTCTCACGAACTCAACCAACCCGGAACCTATCAAGACGTTACCGACACTACAATTACTGCCCAATTTGAAACAATCAAAGAAACTCTTCCAACTACTTTACAAGCTGAAAAGGAACTTTACATTTTAGCATGGACCACCACTCCTTGGACTCTTCCTTCGAACACAGCCTTAACTGTTGGGGAAAAAATAAAATACGTTGTTGTTGAAACCTTCAACCAATACACTCATCTGCCAATTCGCGTACTTTTAGCTCAAGCTTTGGTAACTAAACAATTTCCAGATAAATATTTTGCAACAGAATCTTCAGAAAAGTTAAAGACTTATGCTGCTGGGGATAAAAAAATTCCTTATTGCATTACCGATGAAATTCTAGGAAAAGGTCTGGTTGGAATTCAATACAAGCAACTATGGAAAGATGCTCCACTTCCTCTTGAAAATGCAGAAGACGCTTTCCGAGTGATCTCGGGTAACTTTGTTACAACAGAAGATGGTACTGGAATTGTTCATACTGCTCCTACTTTTGGTGCTGACGATGCTCAGGTGGCTAAAGAAGCATCTCCTCCAATCCCGCCTTTGCTGGTCAAAGATGAGTATGGAAATGAAGAGCCTTTGGTTACCCTTCAAGGAAAATTTCACTCCGTATTGGGAGAACTCGGTGGGAAATATGTCAAAAATGAATATTACCCCGAAGGAACCGCTCCCGAACGTTCCGTAGATGTTGAAATTGCTATTCGCCTGAAAGAAGAAAATCGAGCTTTCAAAGTTGAAAAATATGTACACTCCTATCCAAATTGTTGGAGAACAGATAAGCCTATTTTGTATTATCCTTTAAACTCATGGTTTGTAAAGGTTTCCTCAGAAAGAGACCGTATGGTGGCTTTAAATCAACAAATCAACTGGAAACCCAAATCAACAGGCGAAGGGCGCTTTGGAAATTGGCTTGCCAATGCCAATGACTGGAACCTTTCTCGCTCCCGATTTTGGGGAATTCCACTTCCCATTTGGAGGACAGAAGATGGACAAGAAACCATTCTGATTGGTTCTATGGAAGAACTCATTCGTGAGATAGAAAAAGCCATTGAAGCTGGCTTAATGAAAGAAAATCCATTTGCAGGTTTTGAGGTTGGTAATATGTCCGAAGGCAATTATGATCTAATTGATTTACATAAAAACACTGTAGATAAAATAACCCTATGTAGCCCTTTGGGGAAAGCAATGACTCGGGAAGCTGATCTTATCGACGTATGGTTTGACTCTGGCTCAATGCCCTATGCTCAGTGGCACTATCCGTTTGAAAACAAAGAAAAAATTGATCAAAATAAGGCCTTCCCTGCAGACTACATTGCTGAAGGAGTTGATCAGACTAGAGGGTGGTTCTACACCCTACACGCTATTGGAACTCTTGTTTTTGATTCTGTTGCTTACAAAAATGTGATTTCCAATGGATTAGTTTTAGACAAAAACGGTCAAAAAATGTCCAAGCGTTTGGGTAACGCAGTAGATCCTTTTAAGACCTTAGAAACCTATGGTCCAGATGCAACGCGTTGGTACATGATTTCAAATGCAAACCCCTGGGATAATCTAAAATTTGATCTTGAAGGAATTGCAGAGGTTTCAAGAAAATTCTTTGGAACTTTACAAAACACTTATGCTTTTTTCAGCTTGTACGCCAATATTGACGGCTTTAGTTACAAAGAAAAAACCATACCGGTACTGGAACGTTCAGAAATGGATCAGTGGATTTTATCTGAACTCAATAAATTAATTGCCAAAGTAGACAACTCTTACAACGACTACGAACCAACAAGAGCTACACGTGCTATTTCAGAATTTGTTCAAGAGATTTTAAGTAATTGGTATGTTCGTCTTTCAAGAAGAAGATTCTGGAAAGGAGAATATCAAGAGGACAAAATATCTGCATATCAAACCTTGTTCGAATCTTTGCTTACCATCAGTAAATTGATGGCTCCTGTAGCACCTTTTTATGCAGATCGTTTGTATTTAGATCTTTGCAAAGCAACAGGTTTTGAAAAAGAGCTTTCTCTCCATTTAGCAAAATTTCCATCAGCCGATGCAAATGTTCGAAACATCGTTTTGGAAGAGCGAATGAGTAAAGCCAGAACCATTGCTTCATTAGCCCTATCACTTCGGAAAAAAGAACAAATAAAGGTACGTCAACCTCTTCAAAAAATCATGATCCCTGTTCGAAATCAGGCTGAAAAAGAGGCCATAAAAGCAGTAGAGGGTTTAATTCTTTCTGAAATAAACGTTAAGCAACTCGAATTATTAGACGATGCAAGTGATATTCTAGTTAAAGAAGTCAAACCAAACTTCAAAACTCTTGGTCCTCGCTTCGGGAAAAACATGCGGTTTGTGGTCAGTGCAATTCAAAATTTGGATGACAAACAACTCAAAAGCCTTGAAGCACAAGAAACAATTGAGGTAAATATTGAAGGAGAAAATGTTACCCTTACTGATGCGGATGTAGACATTCGATCAAAAGACATTGAAGGGTGGTTGGTTGCAAACGGAAATGGAATTACCGTGGCTCTTGACATAAAATTGAACGAAAAATTAATTGAAGAAGGAATTGCTCGAGAGCTAATAAATCGCATTCAAAATTTGAGAAAAGATGTTGGTTTAGAGGTTACTGATAAAATTATTTTATATTTGACACCTCACAAATCACTAAACAGTGCAGTAAACAACAATTTAGAGTACATAAAAACAGAAACCCTCACAGAAAAAATATACATCCAAGATGAGGTTATTGAAGGAGTTTTAGTTGAGTTTGATGAAATACAAACCTATTTATTAATAAAAGAACATTAGATATGTCGGCTGAAATAAAAAACAGATATTCAGATAAAGAATTAGCAGAATTTAAAAAGCTAATCGATGAAAAAATAGAGAAAGCAAACGAAGATTTGAGTCTTCTTAAAAGCACTTACATGAATGATGGAGATAATGGTACAGATGATACTTCTCCAACTTTCAAAGCTTTTGAAGAAGGTTCAGAAACCATGTCCAAAGAGGCTAATACTCAATTGGCTATTCGTCAAGAAAAATTTATTCGTGATTTAAGAAATGCTTTAATCCGCATAGAAAACAAAACCTATGGTGTTTGCCGTGTTACGGGTAAATTAATCCGAAAAGAACGTTTGGTCTTGGTTCCACATGCTACCCTAAGTATTGAAGCCAAAAACATGCAGAAATAAGAAGATGCTTCGTCTGTCTTTCCTTTTTTTTTCTTGTATTTGTCTTGGACAAATTCAACAAACTAAAAGTTGGGATGCTACAGGGTTAAAGGATGCAGACATCAATTGTGCTTGGGCTAGTTCAATAAGAATTTCTACACATAAAAAGCCTACAATTGAAGTAAATTATCAAAAAGAAGGTGAGTATCAATATTTACATTTGCTCAGAGAAAAAATCGATGGGAAACGCTTTTATCTTGAAGAATATCAGTCTCCAAATTACATAAAACCAAACGATAAGCTGAGTGTACATAAAGCTGTAGCAAACATGCTAGTGATCAAAATTCCTGAAAATTTAAACCTCTCTCTGGTAGCCAAAGAAACACAATTGGAGTGTAATGGGGTTTTTAAAAAAATTAATCTTATGGTAGAACACGGTAAGGCAACATTGAAAATTTATGAGCCCAAAGGGGTCATCCAATCCATATCTGCAGATCTACATTTTTATGGTCTACACCTCGATCGACTTCCACAAAATCTTTTAGTAACTTCAGCCAGAGGAAACATTAAAATACACCCCAATTAAATTACTTCTTTTATTTATTATGAAATTATTTAAACGTTCCATTTGCAAGGTCAATCATAAAACAGCCATACTCATAATCTTTTTTGTTTTATTTCTCGATCAAGCATCTAAAATTTACATCAAACTCCACTATCCGCTTTCTATGTATGGAGAGCCCGCAATAGTGGACTGGGGATTTTTCAAACTTCTAATGATCGAAAATAAAGGAATGGCTTGGGGAACCAAAATTAGTGACATATTGCCCTTTATTGGTGAAGAAATTGGCAAACTGATTTTAACCCTATTTAGATTAGCGGCGATCGTTTTTCTGGGTCGATGGTTGTGGAAGGTTCTTCGTTCTGAAAGCTCTCAGCTATTAAGATTAGCTTTATGCCTTATTCTGGCAGGAGCCATTGGAAATATTATTGATTCTGTATTTTATGGGGTTTGGTTTTCCAACAGTTATGGACAAGTAGCTGAATTTATGCCCAAAGAGGGCTATGCCCCATTGTTTTATGGTCATGTAGTAGATATGCTTCAATTTCCAATTGCAACATGGGTTTGGCCTCAGTGGATTCCTTTTATTGGCGGAAAAACATATACCTTTTTTGAATATGTTTTTAATGTTGCTGACTTTTCTATTAGTTGCGGAGTTGGAATTCTTCTATTCTTCAACAAACGAATCTTCGACTGAGTTTAAGCATACTGATAAATCTGTCTGGGAGTAACACAAAAATCCAAGGGAATATCGGTGTCTTCGACATCAAAAACACATTGTTCTTCTTCAAAAAAAGACAACCCGATTTTAAGACATTCCTCTTTACAATTCAACAAGAAACGATCATAATATCCTTTCCCATACCCTACTCGATTTCCTTTAGAATCAAAACTTAAAAGAGGGATAAAAACAACGTCAATTATAGAAGGTTTGATTTCTATTCCCGAAACAGGTTCAGGAATTCCTAAAGAATTTCTTTTGAAGAGAGTATGATCTGTCAATAAAAAATGTTGCAACCTAACTGAATCATTAATCTTAGGAATAACAATTTCTTTGTCTTTCCCTTGTAAAAGAGTACGCAGAAAGGAGGTGTCTACTTCTTTTTGATTTTCAATGGACAAAAAAATATGCATAATTTGCCTATTCCAAATAGGAAGTTCGAGACAACGGTTTGCAATTGAAATACTTCTGTTTTCAATCTGTGTTTTCGAAAGTCCTTCTCGAAGACTTTTATATTGCTTTCTTATTTGAGATTTATCCATTGTTAAAATTGTACTCACAAAGAAAATAATTATTTTCGTTAATGAACCTATGAATTATTAGGAACAAAATTCTCTTGAAATAAATGAAGAACTCGGCATTAAGCATACAAATTCAAACTTTACCAAAAGAACCTGGAGTGTATCAATATTTTGATAAAAATGATTTGATCATTTACATTGGAAAGGCAATTAATTTGAGGCGTCGAGTAAGTTCCTATTTCAACAAAATTCACGACAGTAACAAAACAAAGCTGTTGGTAAAAAATATTGTACGGATGGAGCATATCGTTGTTGAAAGTGAGATGGACGCCCTTTTGCTTGAAAATAACCTCATCAAAAAACACAAACCTCGATACAACATCCTGTTAAAAGACGATAAAACCTATCCGTGGATTTGCATCAAAAAAGAGCGCTTTCCAAGAATTTTTTCTACCCGAAGAGTAATCAAAGATGGATCCGATTATTATGGTCCTTACACCAATAAAAAAATGGTTTACATTTTATTGGATTTGATTCGTGGATTGTACCCCATTCGCAATTGTACTTTCGATTTATCCGAACAAAAAGTAGCTGCCAAAAAATATAAAGTTTGTTTGGAATACCACATGGGTAACTGTTTAGCTCCTTGTGAAAACAAAATGACTGAACAACAGTACAATCAAAATATTAAAGCAATTCGTTCCATACTCAAAGGAAATTTCAAAGAATCCTTACAAGGTTTTAAAACCCAAATGGAAGAACACGCCTTGAACATGGAATATGAAGAGGCTCAAAAGATAAAAGAAAAGTTAGAAATCCTAGAAAACTATCAGTCAAAATCTACCATTGTTAATCCAAAAATTAACAATGTTGATGTTTTTTCGATAGTCACAGACGATCAGTATGGCTATGTGAATTTTTTGCAGCTCTCCTTTGGATCTATCATTCGCTCTAATACGCTTGAGATTAAAAAAAAATTAGAAGAAACCCCTGAAGAAATTTTATCTCTTGCTGTAATAGAAATTCGTCAGCGATTCAATTCCCAATCTCCCGAAATTTACCTTCCATTTCCTTTAAATTTTGGAAAATCAATTCGAGTTACCGTACCTCAACTTGGAGATAAAAAAAAGATCCTAGAACTCTCCGAACGAAATGCTAAGTATTTCCGAATGGAGCGATTTAAACAAATCAAAATTGTTGACCCCGATCGTCATACCAATCGATTGATGAGTCAAATGAAACACGATCTTCGCCTTTCCTCAGAACCCAGACACATAGAATGTTTTGACAACTCTAACCTTCAAGGGTCAAATCCTGTAGCAGCTTGTGTTGTTTTTAAAAACGGAAAACCCACCAAAAAAGAATATCGACATTACAACATTAAAACTGTGGAAGGACCCGATGATTTTGCTTCGATGGAAGAAGTTGTTTTTCGAAGATACAAACGTTTGTTAGATGAAAAACAATCCTTACCTCAACTCATAATTGTGGATGGTGGTAAGGGGCAATTGTCATCCGCATTGAAAAGCATTGATCGTTTAGGGTTAAGAGGCAAAATTGCCATTGTTGGGATTGCAAAACGATTAGAAGAAATTTATTTTCCCGAAGACCCAATACCACTTTATCTAGATAAAAAATCAGAGAGCCTTAAAGTAATTCAATTTCTTAGGAATGAAGCCCATCGTTTTGGAATTACATTACATCGAAATAAAAGAAGTAAAAAAGCGATTCAATCCGGCTTGGATGTTTTCCCGGGAATTGGTCCCAAAACCAAAGAAACTTTATTGAAAAATTTCAAGTCTTTCAAAAGAATAAAAGAAGCCAATAAAGATGATTTAATTCGTATTATTGGAAACTCCAAGGGGACTTTACTTTTCAATCAGCTCCAAAATAATTTTAGAAAAAAATAACATTTTGTTGACATTTTTTGGCTTTTATTTTTGTCTATTTTGCATATCTTGTTGATGAAATAATCAAAAAAGTGGGAAAACCAATCAATCTATTTCTTTTGAGCTTTTTTTTGGTTTCCAATTTAACATGGGGGCAACAAAGTGTTGATTCTATTAAAACTCCTTTAAAGAAAAAACAAAATGCTTTTAAAAACGGAGAATGGTTTGAATTCCGAATTTACTACGGAATCTTTAATGCAAGTTATGTGACTCTTGAGTTAGAAAATGACACCATTGATGGTAATCCTGTTTTTCATGCCAAAGGATATGGGGCAACAACAGGATTAGCTCGAATTTTATTCAAAGTAGAAGACTATTATGACAGTTATTTCAGTCAAGAAACGGGTTTGCCGATATGGTTTATCAGAAACATCTATGAAGGTGGTTACACTAAAGACCTAGAAATCCGCTTTGATCACGAAAATGAAATTGCCAAAATAAATAATAAAAAAGAAAAAAAGTATCAAGAGATAAAAGTAAACCCAAATGCACAGGATCTTATTTCAGCTTTTTACTACTTGAGAAATGTTAAAAACACTTCTTCAATGAAGCCTGGAGAAAGTGTATCAATCAACATGTTTTTTGATTCTGAAAATTATCTTTTTAAACTCAAATATTTAGGAGTAGAAACACTTGACACAAAATTTGGAAAAATAGCCTGCAGAAAATATATTCCCTATGTACAAAGTGGGCGTGTGTTTAGAGAGGAAGAAAGTGTTACTATATGGGTAAGTAATGATGAAAATAAGATCCCTATTCGTCTTCAAGCAAACATTGCTGTTGGATCAATAAAATGCGATCTTGAAAACTTTAAAAACCTCAAACATCCTTTCAAAATTAAAATTTAAAATTGTTGTTAAGTTTTCAAAAAAAAAGGAATTTGATCCCCAAATATTCCGAAATTTGTACGCAAATTATGCAACGCAAAATAATTTATTTTAAAAACTTGTTTAGCCCTCTCTTGGCTTTGATGGTAACTGTAGTTTTCATGTCTTGTGAAAACAGTGGCTCAAAAAAAAGCAACCCCCTTATTGAAACCGAAATAAAAATTGAACCCAACATGAAATATGGTTATGATTTAAATCTCTACGATGAAAAAAAATTAAAAATTAAACGCGGGGATACCTTTGGAGCAATTTTAGAACAAAATGGCATTGATTATCCAGAAGTTTACAAGATTTTACAAGTCATAAAAAAATCTGAGGTTAATATTCGAAAATTACAAATAGGGAAACCCTACACCCTTCTGTTTCCAAAGGACAGCATTTCAAAACCTAATGCCTTTATTTATCAGTCCGGTATTGAGGGTTATGATGTGGTTCAACTGAAAGATAGTCTTTTTGCAAAAAAAATTAAAAAACCAACTCGTGTGGTTGAACTCGAAGCAACTGGGATTATTGAGACCTCCTTGTACAACACGATGAACTCCAGCGGATACAACAGTAATTTAACTTATTATTTGGCAGATGTTTACGCATGGACAATAGATTTTACTAGGCTTGACAAAGGGGACAGATTTAAGGTAATCTACACAGAGCGTTTTCTTGATGACAGTATTTCAATTGGAATTGAAAAGATTAAAGCAGCTTATTTTGAGCATCGAAACAAACCCCTTTATGCCTACGAATTTCAAACCGATAGCATCAAAGGAATCACAGATTATTTTGATGCAGAAGCCAAGAATTTACGTCGGGCATTTCTTAAAGCTCCCGTTAATTTTAGTAGAATCTCTTCACGATACAACCTCAAAAGGCGGATCGCATATTACGGAAGAGTTAAGCCCCATAAAGGAACCGATTATGCTGCTCCAATAGGTACTCCAATTATGGCTACTGCAAAAGGAACTGTTGTCAAATCAAGTTACACAAGAGGAAACGGTAACTATGTAAAAATCAGACACAACAATACTTACTCAACACAATACCTCCATATGAAACGAAGAAAAGTACGTGTTGGCCAATTTGTAAAACAAGGAGATGTAATTGGTTGGGTAGGAATGACAGGAAATACATCAGGACCACATGTATGTTACCGCTTTTGGAAAAATGGAAGGCAAGTTGATCCTTTCAGGCAAAAACTCCCAGAAGCAAAACCCATTTCAAATGAATTAAAAAAACAATTTCTAACCCACATTAAGCACTTACAAACACAACTGAATTGTTTGTCTTTTGAAGAACAAAAAGAAAACCCAACTTTAGTATTGAATTAAAATTATGGCATTACAAAACATAAATCCAACCCAAACGCAAGCTTGGAAAAAACTTGAAAAACATTTTGAATCACATAAAAACATAAAACTTCAAGATGTGTTCCAAAATGAAAAAAATCGCTTTAACGATTTATCCGTTCATTGGGAGGATTTTTTAGTTGATTATTCAAAAAATAGAATTAGTAAAGAAACCCTAAACTTACTTGTTGAGTTGGCAGAAGAATGTGGTCTTAATGATGCTGTTGAAGCTTACTTTAAAGGCGATGCTATCAATCAAACCGAAAACAGAGCCGTACTCCATACTGCATTGAGGTCTCAAGAAAATGATCAGGTTTTTGTTGATGGATTGGATGTTATTCCAGAAGTTTTTGCTGTTAAAGAAAAAATACGTGAATTCACTTCATCAATTATCTCTGGAACTCATAAAGGATTTACAGGTAAGTCAATTACCGATATCGTAAACATTGGTATTGGAGGTTCGGATCTTGGTCCAGCAATGATTGTAGAAGGTCTAGAATTTTACAAAAACCATCTCAACACTCATTTTGTTTCAAACGTTGAAGGAGATCATGTTCACGAAATTCTCAGAAAACTAGATCCAGAAACTACCTTATTTGTAATTGTTTCTAAAACCTTTACAACTCAAGAAACACTTACTAATGCCAATACCATTCGTAAATGGTTCTTAAAACAAGCCTCTGAGGAAGCCATTGCAAAACATTTTGTAGCGGTCTCTACAAACCTAGAAAAAATCGGAGAATTTGGAATTCATCCAGACAATGTATTCCCAATGAAAGATTGGGTTGGAGGGCGTTTTTCATTATGGTCTGCAGTTGGTTTAAGTATTGCTTTAGCTGTTGGCTCAGAAAACTTTGAAGCCCTTCTTAGAGGCGCAAATGCCATGGATACCCATTTTAAAAAAGAACCTTTCAAAAAAAATATTCCTGTGATATTGGCGCTAATTAGTGTTTGGTACAACAATTTTTGGGGTGCCGAAAGTGAAGCCATCATTCCTTACACCCAATATCTACGAAACCTTCCAGCCTACCTCCAACAAGGTATTATGGAAAGCAATGGTAAAAGTGTTGATCGAAATGGAAAACAAATAGATTACCAAACAGGAACTATCATATGGGGAGGCTCGGGAACCAACGCACAGCACGCCTTTTTTCAACTAATACATCAAGGAACCAAATTGATTCCTGCCGACTTCATTGGATTTAAAAAACCTCTTTATGGAGAAATTGATCATCATCAAAAATTAATGGCAAACTTCTTGGCACAAACCGAAGCCTTGATGCAAGGAAAAAATGAAGAAACAGTAAATGAAGAATTGGTTAAGACCAACAAATCACCAAAAGAAATAGAAGCTCTATTGCACTTCAAAATTTTTAAAGGAAACCAACCCACTAATACATTGATGATTGATGCATTGACACCTGAAAGCTTGGGGAAGTTGGTTTCTATGTATGAGCACAAAATCTTTGTACAAGGTGTGATTTGGAACATCTTTAGCTACGATCAATGGGGTGTTGAATTGGGAAAACAACTCGCTTCCGTAATTTTAACTGACATTACCAAGGAGACCAAAAATCCTCATGATCAGTCAACTCAAGGGTTATTAAATCATTTGGATGTCTAGGTCATCAGATCTTTAACTTTTAATTGTAGAGAGGTTTGACCATTCCATTCGTTTTCATCTAAAGTGTAAACAAGGTTAAAAGGTTTTTTTGATTGGATATGGGTTAAAAAATTTGCTTTACTAAAGGCAATTCCAATCATTGGTTTTTTTTCTGTTTGAATCGATAAGCGCAAGTGCGAGCCATTTTTTCCTACTGCTTTTGAATGTCCTGAATCTAGGGCATTATTGGTTCTAAAAACAGGGCGCATATTTTGTGGACCAAAAGGGCCTAATTGATCCAAAATTCTAAAAAGCTTTGGAGTTAATTCTGAAAGGGACACTTCTAAATCATAAACAATCGTAGGAATACGTTGGTCTGGTAAAATGCAATCTTGAACTGTTTTCTCAAAAGCTTTTTTAAAAGCTGCATATCGATCTTTTTTTATCGTCAATCCAGCTGCATATTTATGTCCTCCAAATTGTATGATATGATCCTTACAAGCTTCTAAGGCCTCATAAACATTAAATCCTTTTACAGAACGAACAGACCCTACCATAGTGTCATCAACAACCGAAAAAACTACCGTTGGGCGGTAATGGATTTCGATAAGACGAGAGGCTACAATCCCAATAACTCCTTTGTGCCAGTCCTCACCGCAGACAACAGTGCTGTATCGTTCTTGCTCCTTTAAGTTTTCAATCAAAGTTAGTGCCTCTTTGGTAATACGTTCATCTGTTGTTCGTCTTTCAGAATTTAAAGTCTCAATAGTTGTAGCCAATTGTTGAGCTGCATCGGGCTCTTTTTCGATAAGTAATTTTACCGCATTAAGAGCACTGCCCATCCGTCCTGCTGCATTAATTCGTGGAGCTATAATAAAAACTAAATCCGTTATGGTTGGGGGTTTTTTGAGATGGGAGATTAAAGGTTTTAGTCCAATCCTTGGATCACCCCTAAGTTGTTCAATCCCATAAAAGGCTAGAATTCTATTTTCTCCTGTCATGGGAACGATATCAGCTGCAATTGCAGTAGCGACTAAATCCAAATAAGAATAAAGTTCTTTTGGGTCTTCCTTCCAAAAAGTTGTAAGAGCCTGTATTAGTTTAAAACCAATACCACAACCACATAGCTCTTTATAAGGATAATTACAATCGGTTCGTTTTGGATCTAAAACAGCAACTGCATCTGGAATTTTTTCAGCAGGTAAATGGTGATCACAGATGATAAAATCAATCCCTTTTGATTGAGCATATTTCACTTTCTCAACCGCCTTGATTCCACAATCTAATGCAATAATCAATCGTACTCCTTTTTCAGCTGCAACATCAATCCCTTGATATGAAATTCCATAACCCTCGGTATACCGATCAGGTATATAGGGGATTATTTTTTGGAAGAAGGGTTTAAGAAAAGAATACACTAAAGAAACCGATGTGGTTCCATCAACATCGTAATCTCCATAAATCATTAGAGCATCTTGATCGCGACAACCCTGATCAATCCGTTCAACAGCTTCTTGCATATCTTGCATTAAAAAAGGATCATGTAAATCGGCCAATTGCGGCCTAAAAAAAGCTTTAGCACTTTCAAAATCCTCTATCCCTCTTTGAATTAAAAGTATTGCTATGGTTTCAGGAATTTGCAAAGCTTCCTGTATGTCTTTTACTTTTTTAGAGTCTGGAGTTGATTTAGATTCCCAACGCATCTTATTTCTTAGGTTTACCTGCAATGCATAAAACAAATTCTCCCTTAGGAGGTTTTTGTTCCAAGTATTCTTTTACTTCTAGTATTGTTCCTCGAAAAGTTTCTTCGTGAAGTTTAGTTAATTCTCGAGAAAAACTTAACTGACGCTCAGCTCCAAAAAAGTCTATAAACTGAGTCACTGTTTTTAAAACTTTGTGAGGGGATTCATAAATGATTATTGTTCTGTTTTCTTCGGCTAATTGTTTTAAACGAGTTTGTCTTCCTTTTTTTGGAGGCAGAAATCCTTCAAAAACAAAGCGGTCGTTAGGCAAAGTACTTTGAAGCAAAGCTGGGACAAAGGCAGTAGCTCCTGGTAAACATTCTGTTTCAATATTATTGGCAACTGCTTCTCGAAGCAACAAAAATCCGGGATCAGAAATTGCTGGAGTGCCGGCATCAGAAATTAAAGCAATGTTTTGCCCTTGTTTTAATTTTGAAATAATCGATGGCAACATACTGTGTTCGTTATGCATATGGTGGCTCTGTAATGATACTGATATGTTGTAATGCTTTAAAAGCTTACTACTTATGCGAGTATCTTCTGCTAAGATCAAATCAACATGCGACAGTACTTCTATTGCTCTAAAGGTTATGTCTTTGAGATTGCCGATCGGTGTTGGCACCAAAAATAATTTTCCCACTCCTTATCTAACTTTGTTTTTATAATAATAAGACAACAACAGAACAACTAAAGCAAATAGGGATCCTCCAACATCTCCGTCCTGAGCCTTCCAAATGAGCTGTAGCAGCCAACACAAAATCAAAAAACAAGCCTGCATAAGCCCATTCAACAAGCTTTTGCCATCTGTTTCTCAATATCGTAATTACGGCTAATATTTTCGCTACTGCCAAAGGAACAATAATATGAGTCGGATAACCTAAAGATATAAATTCATTTTTGATTTCTTCTGTACGAATTAAGTAAAGGATCCCACTTGCTAAGGTCATTAGTGAAAGAAGAAGGGTTGCTGTCCAGTAAAGATTTTTTTGAAGGTTCATATGGGGTTAGATTTATTTAAAATTCTGTTCAATTATTTTGATAAATCTCAGCTCAAAAGATTCTTTACCTTCCCAATGATTGTAGTCAGGTTTTACTAGGTTTTCGATGAATTCATTTGCTTCTTCAAAATCATCATAAGTTTGAATTTGTGAAATCACTCTTTGATACTCTTCAACACTTCCATTAAATAAATTTTTTATAAAAGCCAACCGATCATTCAACCCTACTTTTAATCCTTTTCCCAAAATGTCGTTCAAGTTTTTAGAATTCTCTTCGGATAAATCTGATGCTGTTGGAATTGAATTATCTTTTTTTACAAAAATGGGGTCACTAATCGCGTTAGCAAACAAGCTTTCTATTGATAATGAAACGTCTTTATTAGGCTCTGTATCAGAGTGTGAAGTCTCTTCAATATTTTGCTTAAAATTTTTATCCTCTTCGACTACAACTTTATTTGAATTTTCTGCTAAACTCTTTTGCTTTTCATGCTCCAAAATTGTGATATGCTTTTGCAAAGCGCGAACCTGTAATTCAAGTTCAGCTATGTTTACACTATCCTCTTGATCTAAAATAGACTTCGCTATTTGTTTTAATTCTGAAAGAAGTATATTAATCATTAAATTTGACTCTTATGAACAATTAGTTTTAATACTTTTGTTGAGGCTATTTAAATAGCGCTGCTGAAAATTACAAAAATGTTTTTAGAAAACACTGTAAATCAAAATGAACAATTCGGATGGATCGAAGTAATCTGTGGTTCTATGTTTTCTGGAAAAACAGAAGAATTAATTCGGCGGCTCAAACGTGCACAATTTGCCAAACAAAAAATTGAAATATTTAAACCCAGCATCGACAATCGTTATGAAAATGACTTGGTTACTTCTCATGATCAAAACAAAATTCGTTCAACACCTGTACCAGCAGCAACAAATATTCCCATTTTAGCTTCAGAATGTGATGTTGTAGGGATTGATGAGGCTCAATTTTTTGATTCCGAAATAGTTCAGGTATGTAATGATCTTGCCAATCAAGGAATTCGTGTGATCGTTGCAGGTTTGGATATGGATTTCAAAGGAAATCCATTTGGGCCAATGCCTGCACTAATGGCTGCAGCCGAGTATGTTACCAAAGTACATGCTGTCTGTACCCAAACTGGAAATTTAGCGCAATACAGTCACCGAATTTTACAAGATGATGATCTTGTTGTTTTGGGGGAAAGGGATGTTTATGAACCTTTGAGTAGAGCGGCTTTTTATAAGGCCCGTATGGAAGAATCACTTCAAAAAAATAGAAAAGGAAAGTCTAAAAAAAATTCATGATCAAAGAAGCTCGTCTGACCATTAACCTGGATTCTTTAGCACACAACTACAAAACGCTAAAATCGAAACTCAACCCAGAAACAACCCTCATTGCTGTAGTCAAAGCCAATGGATATGGAAATGATGGAGTTCGAATTGCTCAAGAACTTTCGAAACTTGGAGCTACCTATTTTGCAGTAGCTTATGCCAGTGAAGGTAATATACTTCGCAAATCAGGAATCAAAGATTCCCTTATGGTTTTTTATCCTCAAGAAGCTCAACTGGAGCAAATTATTGAACACCAATTGGAGCCTGTTCTTTACAATTTAGAAATAAGCAATGCCTTTATTTCCTTATTGAAGGAAAAAAATATTGAAAACTATCCAGTACATATCAAATGCAATACAGGCCTGAATCGTATTGGATTTTCATTAGAAAATTTAGACTCTTTTTTAAGGAAATCAAATGGTCCTTTACTCGATATTAAAAGTGTTTATTCTCATTTAGGATTCTCTGAAAATCCTAAACCTTGTGCTTTAACAAAAAAACAATTCTATACTTTTGGATTAATTAAATCAAGGGTCCGAAAACTTTGCCCTTCCCTCCCAAAATTTCATGTTTTAAACAGTTCTGGTGTTTTTAATTATCCTGAACATCAATTGGATGCTGTTCGAACAGGAATTGCACTCTATGGTTTTGCAAATAACCCTGAATGGAATAAAACACTCAAACCAATCGCAAAACTCAGTGCACCAATTTGTCAGATTCATTTTATCAAAAAAGGAGAAAGTGTCGGTTATAACAAAGGATGGATTGCTTCAAAAGAAAGTCGAATAGGAATAATTCCATTGGGTCATGCAGATGGAATCGGGAGGCAATATGGAAACGGTGTTGGGAAAGTTCGTGTTTTAGGTCAAACCGTTCCCATTATTGGGAATGTATGTATGGATATGCTTATGATAGACTTAACATCAATCGATTGCCCCACTGGAACGGAGGCTATAATTTTCGATCAAAACTTTACTGCTTCGGATTTTACAGCTGCTGCAAATACTATTTCATACGAAATTCTAACAAGTCTTAGTCCACGTATTCAAAGAGTTTATGTGTGATTATGTTTTATTTTAAACACTTTGTTTAATATTTGATATATCTAGAGCTTTCGTTTGAAGCCGTGGATATTATAAGTACTTTTGCGGTCAATAATCAAAAAAGCATCAGATGAAAGTTGCCTTAGTTGGAGCTACTGGAATGGTAGGTCAAGTCATGTTAAAAGTACTCGCAGAAAGAAATTTTCCCTTAACAGAATTAATTCCGGTTGCATCCGAACATTCTATTGGAAAAAAAATAACTTTTCAAGAAAAATCATACAGTGTTGTTGATTTATCGACTGCTGTTAAAATGAAGGCTGATGTTGCTTTATTTTCTGCAGGTGGAGAAACTTCTTTGGAGTGGGCTCCAAAATTTGCTACAGCTGGAACAACAGTAATCGATAATTCTTCTGCTTGGAGAATGGACTCTTCAAAAAAACTGGTAATTCCAGAAATTAATGCAAATCAACTAACACGCGAGGATAAAATTATTGCAAATCCAAACTGTTCTACCATACAAATGTTAGTTGCACTTGCTCCTCTACAAGACAAATATGGAATCAAACGATTAGTCATCTCAACATACCAGTCCATAACGGGTACGGGAGTCAAAGCGGTACAACAATTAGAAAACGAATATCAGGACAAACAAGGTGAAATGGCATATCCATACCCCATCCATCGAAATGCAATTCCCCATTGTGATAATTTTCAAGACAACGGATACACTAAAGAAGAAATGAAACTGGTGAAAGAAACTCATAAAATTTTGAATGATGATAGCATCGGTGTAACCGCTACTGCAATCAGAATTCCTGTTGTTGGAGGTCACAGTGAATCTGTTAACGTACAATTAAAAAAAGAGGCTTCTGTAGAAGAAATCCAAACTTTATTAAGCCAAAGTCCAGGCGTAATTGTTCAAGATAATCCCGACACAAATACTTATCCAATGCCCATATATGCTGAAGGTAAAAACGATGTTTTTGTAGGAAGAATCAGAAAAGACTTCTCTCAAGAAAACACCATTAATATGTGGATTGTATCAGACAATCTCAGAAAAGGTGCTGCGACCAATACCATTCAAATTGCTGAGTATTTGGTAGCTCAAGGTTGGGTTTGATTTATGAAATAACAAATTATTTCATTTCAAATTCTTCCATAAATTTAGTGGTATAATTCCCCGCTAAATAGTCGGGATGGTCCATCAATTGCAAATGAAAAGGAATTGTTGTTTTAATACCTTCAATAACAAATTCTTGTAAAGCTCTTTTCATTTTATTTATCGCCTCTTCTCGAGTTTGAGCAGTAGTAATCAATTTGGCAATCATAGAATCATAAAAAGGGGGTATCGTATATCCCGAATATACATGAGTGTCAAGACGTATTCCATGACCTCCAGGAATATTGAGGTTAGTTATTTTACCTGGTGAAGGACGAAAATCGTTGTAAGGGTCTTCAGCATTAATACGACATTCTATCGAATGTAGCTTTGGTAAATAATGCTTCCCTGAAATTGGAATTTTTGCTGCAACAGAGATTTGTTCTCTAATCAAATCAAAGTCGATTACTTGCTCGGTAATTGGGTGTTCAACTTGAATTCTAGTGTTCATTTCCATAAAATAGAAATTACGGTGTTTATCAACCAAAAACTCAATGGTTCCTGCACCTTCATATTTGATGAATTCTGCTGCTAAAACTGCTGCTTTCCCCATTTTATCTCGAAGTTCATCGGTCATGAATGGAGAGGGGGTTTCTTCTGTTAATTTTTGGTGACGTCGTTGAACCGAACAATCACGTTCTGACAAATGGCAGGCTTTTCCAAAACTATCTCCAACAATTTGAATTTCAATATGGCGAGGTTCTTCGATAAGTTTCTCCATATACATTCCATCGTTTCCAAAGGCTGCTGCAGCCTCTTGTCGAGCACTGTCCCAAGCTTTTAGTAAATCTTCTTCTCTCCAAACTGCTCGCATTCCCTTTCCTCCACCGCCAGCGGTAGCTTTAAGCATCACAGGGTAACCCATTTTTGAGGCAAGTTTTTGTGTTTCTTCAAAATCATTGAGTATCCCTTCTGAACCTGGAATGGTGGGTACTCCGGCAGCTTTCATGGTTGCTTTGGCAGATGCCTTATCTCCCATTTTATTGATCATATCACAAGATGCTCCAATAAATTTAATGTGATGCTCATCACACATTTTGGAAAACTTTGCGTTTTCTGATAAAAATCCATATCCAGGGTGGATTGCATCTGCATTAGTAATTTCTGCTGCCGCAAGAATATTAGACATTTTAAGATAAGAATCTGAACTTACAGCAGGACCGATACAAACCGCTTCATCTGCAAACTTTACGTGTAAACTTTCTTCATCTGCTTTGGAGTAAACTGCTACAGATTTAATTCCCATCTCTTTACAGGTTCGAATAACCCTCAGGGCTATCTCACCACGATTGGCTATTAATATTTTTTTAAACATAAATGTTTTTTTTATGAAACTTCTTAAGAAGGGTCAACCAAAAATAAGGGTTGATCAAATTCTACAGGGGTAGAATCGTCTACTAATATTTTAATAATCTTTCCGCTAACTTCAGATTCAATCTCATTGAATAATTTCATTGCTTCAACTACACAAAGAACATCTCCCTCGTTAATTTCTTGACCAACTTCCACAAAAGTCGGTTTATCTGGAGATGGCTTTCTATAAAAAGTTCCTATGATGGGAGATTTTAGTGTTATAAATTTATCGTTTTCTGTTGCAGATGGAGCTGCAGGTGCATCAGGAATAGCTGATGATATTGGAGTTACAACTGCTGGAGTGGGAGGTGTAAGACTTGGTACTTGTTGTACAATAGTTGTAGGTTCAATACGTTCATCTCCACCGGTTTTAATGGTGATTTTGATGTCATTCATTTCAAGTTTAACCTCAGAAGCGCCTGATTTCGCAACAAATTTGATGAGGTTTTGTATTTCTTTAATATCCATTCGCTAAATATTTAATTATTATAGTCGTAATTCCATGTTAAATAAGCAGCTCCCCAGGTAAAGCCTCCACCAAATGCGGCAAAAACTAATTTATCTCCTTTAGAAAACTTAGATTCATAATCCGAAAGTAATAAAGGTAAAGTTGCTGCGGTAGTATTTCCGTACTTTTCTATATTCATCAAAACACGTTCATCCGAAAGATTCATTCTTCTTGCGGTAGCGTCGATGATTCTTTTATTGGCTTGATGAGGAAGTAAATAAGCAATATCACTGCCCTTGAGCTGGTTTTGAATCATTACTTTTTCGGCAGCATCAGCCATATTTTTTACTGCATTTTTAAAAACCATTTGCCCCTCTTGAAAGATGTTATGTCCACCCTCTGCAAAAGTATTTTCATTAAAAGGATGCAAAGAACCCCCTGATTTAATGTTTAAAAATTCTCTTCCTGAGCCATCGCTTCTAAAATAAGAGTCTTCCCACCCAAAATCATTTAAAGAAGGTTCAAATAGTACAGCTCCTGCACCATCCCCAAATATAATACAGGTTGAACGATCAGTATAATCAACAATGGATGACATTTTATCTGCTCCAATTAAAAGGACTTTTTGGTAACGCGCGGATTCAATATAATTTACCGCTGAAGACATTCCATACAAAAAACCTGAACATGCTGCCTGGAGATCAAAACCAAATGCGTTATGAGCACCAATTTGAGTGGCAACAAAAGGAGCTGTTGCTGCTACAGGCATATCTGGAGTTACCGTGGCTACAATTACTAAATCAATTGTGGCTGGGTCTATGTCGTTTTTTTGAAGGAGTTGATTTGCGGCTTGAATTGCAAGAAAAGAGGTTGGCTCCAGAGGATTTCGAGCAATACGACGTTCTTTTATTCCTGTTCTAGTAACAATCCATTCATTATTTGTATCAACCATTTTTTCCAAATCATTATTGGATAAAATTTCTGAGGGGACATAACCGCTTACTGCTGTAATAGCTGCTTTTATACCTTTTGAATTTATACTTTTCATTAAAATGCTTGCTTAATAATCTAGCATTCGTAAAGTGAAGATACTAGATTTTAATCGATCTAATCTTTTTTTACAAAAAAAGCTCCCAAAATGAGAGCATCTTTTTTATAAATTAACTGGTTTTATGCTTCAGCCACTTCTGTATTGTCAATAAGAACTTTTCCTTTGTAATACAATTTTCCTTCGTGCCAGTGAGCACGATGGTATAAGTGAGCTTCACCTGTTGTAGAATCTACTGCAATTTGAGAAGGGATTGCCTTGAAATGCGTTCTTCTTTTATCTCTTCTTGTTTTGGATATTTTTCTCTTAGGATGTGCCATTTTATTCCTTTAATTAATTGTTTATAGTAAGTCTTTTAATTTATTCCATCGAGGATCGCTTTCTTGTTCTGGAATAGATCGCTCTTTGGGCTTTAATTCTTCTAATTTATTTAATATTTCTGACTCTAAAGTTCCATCTTGAATTCCTGGATGAATAATTTTGAGTGGGATTGCCAAAACGACCATTTCGTAAATGGGTTGACTCACATCAATTTGATAGGTTCCGTGAGGAATAATTAAGATTTCATCGTTATCGTTATTGTAAACGTCTCCAAATTTGACGATCCAATCATAACTTGTGTTGATTGGAGAATCAAAATGCTCATTGGTGACATCACAGGCAACTTCAACACTCCCAGCAGCTTTAAAGTTTAGGTTCATAAGGGTTGCTTTTTTGTCAAAAGTCAACTCTACCTTTATCTTAGCATTAAAGAAGTCATTAAAATCATATGCTTTAAAGAACGTATTATCAATCTCATATTTGAACTTGTGAACACCTTCTTTAAGTCCAACAAAGGGCAACATAAATTCGGATTTGCGTTCCATTCAATAGCTATTGAGCCTGCAAATTTAACAAAAAAATACCAACCTAAAAGCTTTCCCCAAAAAATTGTCAAATACTAAGACTTAGTCGCTTAGATTTTTGTTTTCTCTTCGTTCAAAATAAATATTCCTCGCCGTAAAAAGAGCTTCTTTAAAGGAGTCTGATCGTGCTTCCCCTTTTCCTGCTATTTCGAAAGCTGTTCCATGGTCTGGAGAAGTTCGAACCTTTGATAAGCCGGCAGTATAATTGACCCCTTGCCCAAAAGACAAGGTTTTAAATGGGATTAAGCCCTGATCGTGATATGCGGCTAAAATTGCATCGAACTGCCTATGTGTTTGGGAACCAAAAAAACTATCTGCTGCATAGGGTCCTAGGATAATATCTCCTTGTTTGTACAATTTTTTTAGGGTCGGGCGTAGTACTTCATCATCCTCTTTCCCAATAATACCTGAGTCTCCAGTATGAGGATTAATCCCCAAAACACCTATTTTAGGTTTTGAAATCCCAAAATCATTTTTAAGAGATTTCATCATTAAACTTGCTTTTTCCTCGATTCGATCGGGCGTAATCAACTGAGCTACTTCACTTACAGGAACATGATCGGTAAGTAAACCTACTTTTAACTCCTCAGCTATCATAAACATTAAACTTTTCCCTCCCAGCTCATTACTCAAGTAATCGGTATGTCCTGGAAACTTAAAAGATTCTGATTGGATATTATGCTTGTCAATAGGAGCAGTAACCAAAACATCAACCTTATTTTCTTTAAGAGCTTTTGTGGCAGCTTTTAATGATTTCAGGGCACGAATACCTCCTTCTTCGGTTGATTTACCAAATTCTGTTGTAAAGGAATTGTTCCAAACATCAATAACATTAACTTGATTTAGACTCAATTTATTTCCTTCTTTATAGGGGCTTAGCGAGGTTTTTAAATCTAAATGTCTTTTCTGAAAACTAATTAATTTAATGTTGCCGTAAACAATTGGAGTAAAAAAATCAAAAAGTTCTTTTTCTTGAAAAATTTTTAAGATTACCTCTATGCCTATTCCATTGGGATCACCAATTGAGATTCCTACTTTAATTTTTCGAGCTTGTTCCATCAATTCCTTGATTTATTAGTAATTTTGAATCACAAAGTTAATCAATATAATCTAGGGATGTTTACAGGAATCATAGAAGGTTTTGGGGAAGTAAAAAAATTGGTGCAAGAAAACGATAACCTTCATATTACTATTGAAAGTGGTCTCACTAATGAATTGAAAATAGACCAAAGTGTTGCTCATAATGGAGTGTGTTTGACTGTTGTTGAGATAAACAAAAATCAATACACTGTTACTGCAATAAAAGAGAGTTTGGACAAAACCAACCTTAACAGTTTAAGTGTAGGTTCTAAAGTAAATTTGGAACGCGCCATGAAATTAGGGGCTCGATTGGACGGTCATATTGTACAAGGTCATGTAGATCAAGTTGGAAAATGCACCCAAATTGAAGAAACTGGGGGCAGTTGGTGTTTTAAATTTGAATACGATGCTACTCAAAAAAACATGACTATTGAAAAAGGATCCATCACAATCAATGGGGTTAGTTTAACTGTCATTGACTCTGGGATTTCAAATTTTTCTGTAGCCATTATCCCCTACACATATGAGCATACCAACTTTCATCAATTTGAATTGGAAACAGAAGTGAATTTAGAATTTGATGTTGTAGGTAAATATATTGCCAAAATGCAACTATTGAATTAAGATTAAGGCGACATCCAAACAAATTTGTAACTTCGAAAAAACTAAATTTATGGGTGTCTTAGAATTATCAACAGTCTTACTACTATTAGCATCTTTCTTTTCAATAATAAATTTAAGAATACTGAAGTTACCTCAAACTATAGGATTGATGGTCTTAGCAATAGCATTATCCATTTTTATTTTAGCAATTGGACTTGTGTTTCCTTCAATTTTAGACTCCGTCTCTAATATCGTTAAAAGTTTTGATTTTGAAATACTCTTGATAGACATTATGCTTCCTTTTTTGCTTTTTGCGGGAGCTATTAGTGTTAATGTTCATGAATTGTTAAAGGATAAAATTACCATTCTTCTTCTGGCCACATTTGGTGTTTTGTTCTCAACATTTGTAGTTGGAACTGGGATTCATTGGTTGGTTGAACAACCTATTTTCAATCTAAATACTCTGGGGTTGAGTTATGTGGATTGTTTGCTTTTTGGGGCATTAATCGCTCCAACAGATCCAATTGCTGTTCTTGCAATGGTCAAGAAAATGAATTTATCCGTAATTACTGAGACTCGGATTGCAGGAGAGTCTCTCATTAACGATGGGATTGGCGTTGTGATTTTTTTAACTCTTTTCAACATCAAAGAACTTGGCATTGAAAATGTAACTGCTGCTAGTGTTGGTTCTTTATTTGCTACTGAAGTTATAGGAGGAATTGCTCTGGGTGCATTGGTCGGCTTCTTGGGACTAAAGCTGGTAAAATATATTGAAAATGACCACGTTGAACTAGAAGTTTTGATTACACTTTCATTGGTGCTGCTGGTATCAATAGTGTCTAAACAATTTCACTTTTCTGGAGTCTTAGGAGTTGTAGTTATGGGATTATTTTTAAATCAAAACATTGATGTCGACCAAAAAAAAGAAGGTGTCCAAAAAGCTATGGGAGATTATGTTTACAAATTTTGGCATTTACTGGACGAAACACTTAATGCTATCTTATTTATTTTAATCGGACTTGAGATAATTCCAATTCTTCAAAATTTTGATTCCAATTATCTTTTGATTGCACTGTTGACCGTTATTTTAGTGGTAGTTTCAAGAGGAATCGGGGTTTGGACTCCTATTAAATTTCTTTCATTTTTCAAAGCTTTCGAAAAAAACACGGCTTTAATCATCACTTGGGGTGGACTCCGAGGTGGCTTGAGTATTGCTTTGGCTCTAAATCTTCCCGATAATATTGGAGAAGGAAAAAACCTGGTTTTATTCTTAACCTATACCGTAGTATTGTTCACTATTTTAGTTCAAGGATTGACCCTAAAAAAAATTGTAAAATAATTTTTGAAAATCGATCAATTTTTTATCTTTGAAATGAGTAGTTAATGCTATGACAATAGCAAAGTCGAACTAAATGTAGAAAGGAGGTGTCATATGTCGTGTAATAATTATTTGAGGAAAAATCGGCTACTGATACCTTTTAGGTTTCAAATCATAGCCTTTCCTTTTTTATAAAAACAAAAGCAGGTCGATGGATCTGCTTTTTTAGTTTTATTCCTGCTCTTTATTTTGAATTCTAAATTCCATTCTAAGTGCAACATATTCCAAAAGTAGATTTATCCAATTTCCTGAGTTCTGATTATAAACTAAAAACACAATTCGTGTCTGAATTAGGTAACGCCTTTGAAGAGATCGGTTTTGTGGCTCTAAAAGGTCATTTCCTTTCCCCAAAACTTATGGAGGATTTGTATTCAGAAATCAAAAACTTTTTTGACTTGAGTTTAGTACAAAAAAAATCCTATGAAATAAAAGACGGTGGGGGTCAACGAGGATATACCTCTTTTGGAAAAGAACACGCTAAAGACAAGAAAGAAGGAGATCTCAAAGAATTTTGGCATTTTGGACAATACGAAGAAGCTCCAATAAAAAAATACCCAGAAAACATAACCGTAAAAGAACTTCCAAAATTTAATGAACTGGGAAAAAAAACCTACAAACTTTTAGAAAAAACTGCACAATATGTACTGAGAGCAATTGCGCTACATCTTGATTTAGATGAACAATATTTTAATTCATATACCTCTAAGGGTAATTCTATTCTTAGGGCGATTCACTATCCTCCAATCCTTGAAGAACCCAAAAATGCTGTTCGTGCGGCTGCTCATGGAGATATTAATTTAATTACATTGTTGATGGGCGCTCAAGGTAAAGGATTAAAGGTGATGACCAATCAAGGAGAGTGGATCGATGCTATTGCTGAACCCGATGAACTTATTATTAATATGGGAGATATGATGTCGCGATTAACAAACAATCAGCTAAAATCTACTTTACATCAAGTTGTCAACCCTCCCAGGTCCTCTTGGGGGGATTCTCGCTACTCCATTCCCTTCTTTATGCATCCAGAGGCAGAAATGTCGTTGAACTGTCTACCAAATTGTATTTCTGATGAAAATCCTAAGAAATATCAAGACATAACGGCTGGGGCTTTTTTAAAACAAAGATTAATCGAATTAGGACTCATAAAAAAATAAACCATGACAATAACTGAAACTTTATTTACAATCTGTAACACAAGTATTTTAATGGCTTGGGGATTACTTCTTTTGGCACCTAAATGGACGTTTACCCTCCGCCTCTCAGAACGGCCTTTTGTCCCGCTTATATTGAGTCTTTTTTACCTTTACTTCATTTTTGTAAATGGTGGACTGGGAAATGTCGATTTTTCAAGCTTGGAAGGAATTATAGCTTTGTATGAAAACAGTACTCCTGAACTTATTGCAGCAGGTTGGCTTCACTATCTGGCTTTTGACTTTTGGGTCGGCTGCTGGATTATGAGAGAGTCCAAAAAGAAAGAAATCAAACACCTTTATATTGTACTGCCCTTACTCGCAACTTTTATGACGGGACCCGCAGGAATTTTGTTTTATGAGGGTACTAAAGTCTTGCTTAAAAAATAAATTTACAAGCCAGATTTTTTTTTGTTCTTCAAGAAAAAAATCATGGCTAAAATACCCAAAAAACCAAAAAAAAATCCAATCAAAAATCCTTTGTAGTGCCTTCTCCCTCTTTGTTCTGCTAAATAAGCACCAATTGCACCAAAAAAAACGCCAATTGCTAAATACACTGATGGTGGAAATAAGAGTAATTCATCGTTCATAAACATTCTATTTAAAACTATTTGAATCAAAAGATTCAAATTCTAAATTTTAGCCTAGTTTTATAATACAAACAAAGATATGAGTAAAAATAATGTTTCCTTTAGTTGGGCATTCAAAGAATTTATATGGCCGAGAAGAAAAATTGTTTCTTTTGGATTATTTCTGATAATTATAAGAAGTTTATCGGGTCTGGTACTTCCTTATGCGAGTAAAAACTTGATCGATGAAGTAATCCCCTCAAGGGATACAGAGGCTTTAATAATTTTGTTAATCGCAGTATGTACTGCAATTTTATTTCAATCTATAAGCTCGTTTTCGCTCACTCGCCTTTTGAGTGTCGAGGCACAGTATTTAATTTCAATTCTTCGGGCTAAAGTTCAAGAAAAACTGTTGACCTTACCCGTTAGTTTTTTTGATAACAACAAATCTGGAGCACTTGTTTCCAGAGTAATGACTGATGTTGAAGGAGTCAGAAATTTAGTTGGAACTGGCTTGGTTCAGTTAATCGGAGGAAGCATAACCGCTGTTATATCTTTGGTAATCTTAATTAAAATCAATGCACAAATGACCTTGTTTGTTTTAGTTCCCGTAGCTATTTTTGCATTGATTGCATTGAAAGCTTTCGGTTATATTCGCCCAATCTTCCGAGCTCGAAGCAAAATAAATGCTACGGTTACCGGCCGCTTGACTGAAACACTCAACGGTATTCGGGTCATCAAAGGCTTTAATGCTGAGGCTCAAGAGCAACGCGTTTTTGAAAAAGGGGTTGATGATTTATTTCAAAATGTAAAAAAGAGTTTGACCGCTACTGCATTTATGACGAGTTCTTCTACTTTTTTACTCGGACTAGCATCTGCAAGTATTATGGGAATGGGTGGATATTTTATCATGAAAAATACGATGACCTATGGAGAGTTTGTTTCTTTTACCCTCTTCCTAGGGTTTATGATCGCGCCCATTGTTCAAATGAGTAATATTGGAAGTCAGCTTACCGAGGCCTTTGCAGGTTTAGACAGAACCCAAGAACTCATGAAACTTCCCGAAGAAAATGACCCCAAATTAAGAACCATCAGACTCAATCAAATCAAAGGGAATGTTTCTTTTAACAATATTTCTTTCAGCTATGATGATAAAACCGAAGTACTGCACAATATTTCTTTTGAAGCATCCAAGGGAAGTGTAACCGCATTAGTAGGTTCTTCGGGTTCTGGGAAATCCACTATAGCCGGACTGGCAACTGCATTTTTGAACCCAAACTCTGGGCAGGTATTGATTGATGGTGTTGATTTGTCAAAGGTGGATTTAAAAAGTTTTAGAAGTCAATTAGGTGTTGTACTTCAAGACGACTTTTTGTATGAAGGTACCATTCGAGAAAACATTCTTTTTCCACGTCCAGATGCTAGTGAAGATGAACTTTTGGAAGCTGTAAATGGTGCCTATGTCAATGAATTTACAGGTCGGTTTATAGACGGAATTGATACCCTAATTGGGGAACGGGGGGTCAAATTGTCTGGAGGACAGAAACAACGGATTTCAATTGCCCGGGCATTGTTGGCAAACCCAAAAATTGTGATTTTGGATGAGGCCACCTCAAACCTCGATACCCAAAGTGAAGCATACATTCAAAAAAGTCTGGAGGTGTTGATGAAAAATCGAACTACATTTGTCATTGCACACCGACTAAGCACTATTCAAAAAGCAGATCAAATTTTGGTTGTAGAAGATGGGGATATTATTGAGCGTGGGAAACATCAGGAACTGATTGAAGCTAAAGGAAGGTACTTTGAGCTCTTCACCTACCAAACAAGAATTTAACGTTCAAAAACAAACCAAAAATTAAGCCACAAAAAAAGCCTTGCCAAAAGGCAAGGCTTTTTACACTATACTTTATACGAATTAGTCTTCTAAACTAACGTTAATTGCGCTAAGACCTTTTGGAGTTTCCTCCACGTCATAGCTAACTTTGTCTCCTTCAGTTATTTCGTCTTGGGTATTGTTTACGTGTACAAAAATATCTTCTCCATTTTCATTTGTGATAAATCCGAATCCTTTTGCATTGTTAAAGAACTTTACAGTTCCATTGTGATTACTCATAATAAAATTTTTTAATTGACTGCGAAGATAGGAATTAAAAATGATTAAAAACTACTTTAACTTTACATTTGCATATATTCTGTGAATTAGGGAGTTAAATGGTTAGCGATCCTTTTATTTTTCAATTTTATTTTAATTCCTAAATAGGAGTTTTAACGGGCTTATATAAAAATCAACCGTAGCCATTAAATATTTGTTTTACAGTTGTTTAGCTATATGTTTTTACTGCTTTAAAACTCAAACGGTTCCTAAATCTATTGTCATACCTATTACATTCTGCTACCAGAGGGTAAAAAAAGTACTCAAAACAACTTATTACTTGTAAAATTTCAAAATTAAAGGGTTTCTGACTAAAAAAGAAGTGAGAAACAAAATATTAACCTTCCGTTTTCCTAGTTTTTGTTCCAAAACAAGAGCATCTGCAAAAATTTATCTAGTTTTGAAGTATGAAAACAAAGTCGATTTCTTTTCGTCTTTATCAAAACATCAAAAGTAGAGACTCTTACCTCTTCTAAAACTACTTTTGTCCTCTTTCAATCAAAGAGTTTGTTTTTTATTAATTATTATTTTTCAACTAAACCTATTGGCTATGAAGTTGCCTTATATAGAACCCTATAAAATCAAGATGGTAGAGTCCATTGATCAATCAACTCCCGAAATGCGGAAAAAATGGATTGAAGAAGCCTCTTTCAATTTGTTTAAATTAAAAAGTAATCAAGTAATGATCGATTTGATTACCGACTCTGGAACAGGAGCAATGTCCGACAAGCAATGGGCAGAAATAATGCTTGGTGACGAAAGTTATGCTGGATCGAGTTCTTTTTTTAAACTCGAAAAAACCGTAAAAACCTTAACGGGGTTTAAACATTTTATTCCAACACATCAGGGTAGAGCCGCAGAAAATGTTTTGTTCTCTGCATTGGTAAGCAAGGAAGATTTAATTCCAGGGAACAGCCATTTTGATACTACAAAAGGTCATATCGAATACAGGAATGCAACTGCTGTTGATTGTACTGTAAATGAGGCTTTTGATTTAGAAGATAATTATCCTTTTAAGGGAAATATTAATCTACAAAAACTTGAAAAAACCTTACAAAAGTATCCAGGGAAAATCCCATTTGTACTTTTAACCGTTACCTGTAATTCTAATGGAGGACAACCAGTATCAATAGAAAACATGCGAGATATTCGTATGCTCTGTGACCAATATGGAGTGGGCTTTTTTATTGATGGAGCCCGCTTTGCCGAAAATGCCTACTTCATCAAAATTCGAGAAAAAGAATTTGCAAACCACAGCATCAAACAAATTGTAAAAGAGATGTTTTCTTTAGCAGATGGGATGACCATGAGTGCAAAAAAAGATGGTATTGTCAATATGGGAGGGTTCATTGCTATGAACGATTCTGAACTGTACAAAAACTGTTCAACTTTTACGATCATGTACGAGGGTTTTGTAACCTATGGCGGAATGTCGGGCAGGGATATGGGGGCTTTGGCTCAGGGTCTTATCGAGGGTACTACCTTTGAATATCTCGAAAGCAGAATTCAACAAATAAATTACTTAGGTGATCGCCTTGATGAGTTTAAAGTACCCGTGCTTAAACCTTTCGGGGGACACGCAATTTATATTGATGCTGCCAAGTTTGTCCCCGATATTCCGAAAGAAGAATACAGGGCACAGTCCTTGGCTATTGAACTCTACATTGTTGCCGGAATTAGGGGGGTTGAAATTGGAACCCTGTTGGCTGATCGGGATCCCAAAACTCGAGAAAATCGATTTCCAAAATTAGAAATGGTTCGTTTAGCCATCCCCCGAAGAACATATACCCTATCGCAAATGGAATATGTTGCCGTTGCACTCAAAAACATTTACGATACCCGTAAAGAGGCTAAAAGGGGTTATGAAATTGATTGGGAGGCTCCGATTATGCGACACTTTACTGTAAAACTTAAAAAGAAATAAACCCCTTACTTTTCGTTAAAATAAATATTTACTCTCATTCATGGTTCAATCCATGGCCGTATTATAGAGGGCGTCTTTCCCCAATTCTGCAACTAATTTTGAGCTTTTTTTACTTGACTTAACCGAAAAAAACAAGCGCATTAAAAAAAGTAAGGAAATAATCACTACAAAGTAATCCATAGGATTTTAAAGGCTTTTGGAATAATTTTTAACTCAAAAAAATCTTAGAACGTGGAATAGACTAAGGTAAGCTCTTCAGCATCCAACATCTCTCTGGACTCTAAAAGTCCTTCCCATGCTTTTTGATTCAAAAATCCTTCAGGTTCTTTCCATTGAGTTTCATTTTTTTTCTTGGTGGGAAAGTTAAAGACTACATGACTTGCTTTTGATTCAAGAGCTTTTGTTACGTCATTAGAATCGACAAGTTCACTAATTCCCCAGTATTTTAGATATCCATCTAAGATTCTTTGTTGAGCGATGGGTTTCCAAACCGCATTCTCGTAAGCAACAAAATCATCATTTTTTTGAGTCATATAATGGAAATAAGCTTTATCGCCAATTTCCCATTCTAGACCTCTCCATCCTGTTGATGCGACTACTTTATAGGTTCTGCTTCTTATTTCTTTTATGATCCCTTCTGATGATAATATTTTGTCAACTGTTTTTTTACTTTTCCCTTTGAAGGCATTATAGGCTACTTCTTTCCAGTTATCATTTTGCAATTGATCTTGATTTGCATTTCTTCGAATCAAAACATAATATTGAGCCCAATTTTCATCTCCTTCTCTAGGAGTTCTTTTCCAAACCGACCATTGGGTAATGGATCCATTGGCTACAAAAGCTTCATTGACTTTTTTCCAATTCTCTTCCATCTTAAGATAACTTTCTTCTTTTCCATCCTCTAAAAGCATTGCCAACATGGTTGTTGATTGACCATAAGAATAGATGGATGTAAGTAAAACAACTGCGAATAATAATTTTTTCATTTAATAGCTTTTTTTAATTTTTGTTTTAACAATCAAAAATGCCTCCTGAATGCGGAGGCATTTTTTAGGTGTTTATTGTAAAAGATTTGCGTTGTAATAGACGTCTTCCCTTCCAATCATCCCTTTTTCGTTGAACCACATTTGACTGTGAACACTCAATTTCTTGATATCTCCTGTTTTTCTATTTTTTAAAGTAAATTCCCACCAAGAAAGTGCAACTCCTCCGTTACCTTCATAATCTAAATAATCGGGATAACCGATTTCGTCTATTGAAATCATCTCAAAAGTTTTCAAAACATTGGTCACGTTTTCTTTTTGCTCCTCTAGACTAATATATTTTTTATCGGTTAAATTACTGTCGTAAATTCTGGCATTAGGACTAAAGTCTTTGAAAGTTTCCTCTACATTTTCATTTACAAGATTATAATAAACCATTCTTACCTTTGCAATCAAAGGATGGTCTTTGTATATGGTTCCATTCTTGATGGTTTGATTTGATAATCTCCACTTATCCCAAGCTGCAGTGTTATCTGCCCACAATAAGCGTCTTATTTTTTTATTGGTTTTATCGAAAATAAAAGTGCTGTTTCTGGGAGTTTTGATTTTGAATCCGTTGCTTTTATCATAAGCGGTAAACATCTGGTAGGTGTATACATAAATTGCTCCGTTTTTGAACTCAAGAGCATCTGAATAAGCTGCTCCCCGGTCTTTGAGAGTTACCCCAACCATGTTGTTTTTAATAAAGTTGGTTTGCCCTATTAAGTTGGATACATCCCCACCTTTGTAATTGGGGTTGTTGTTCATTGTATTGTACATGATAAAATCATCGGTAACCAAACTTTCTATGGTAGCAACATCCCCCGAAACATACGCTTCCGTAAACTTGTTTACGATTTCTATGGTTGGATGTTTGTCATAAATTTTACCATTTAAATTTTTTTGTGCGGTCAATCCCGTTACCACAAATACTAATAATAATAAGAGCGTGTTTTTCATTTTTTTAAATTATTGTTTAATACTTAAAACTACAAAATGAAAAGCATAGTTGCAAATCGCAACTATGCTTTTTTTAATTAATTTATATGCTTACAATAGAGACTGGTGTCAAAATAATCAGGCTTACATCGCTCTGTTTTTTGGTTTCTTATCTGGAATTCTTCCTTGATTGCCCATTCCATCGAAATCGTTTGAATCATAGGATTTGAGGTTATTCTCACGCTTGCCCATATGTTGTCTTAAGATTATTTTAAAATAAAAATAAACGTAAATGACAAAAATTATTGAACCAATAATAAACATTATTTGATTTTTATTCATAGTCCTGAGTTTTTATCATCATTCCTTCTTTGTCTTATTACAAAGGCAAAAGCTAAAATTGTAACCGGCCACAAGCCCACATAAATTCCTTCAAGCTCGCTCCCAGAAAACCATAAATATACTGAGTATAAAAAACTAAAAAACGCAAGAAGAACAGGATAGTATTTTTCTAAAAATTTCATTTTTTTTAAAAATTACTCTTTTTTTGATTAATCTCCTAATTTTAACATCAGGAAAAACATATACGCCACAGATGAACTAAGGTCGTTATTATTAATTTGAAAAAACCTAAAATAATTCAGTCTGAGCACTAATCAAACTTATATTCTTAACTTTTTAATAGCCTTATTCACAAAACTAATTTTAGCGTTTTTTTACCTATTTTAATCTATTTTTAGTCATTTTAGACCAAAAAAGCGTTTTTTTGGTCATTTTTTTGTGTTTTTTAAGGTTTTTTAAATGGTCCCCTTTTTAGATCCGTAATAAAATAATCCTAAACACACCAATCCCATAAAGATTACTGGTGCAGGAGCTGTTGGCTGACCTGTAAACACATTTATCAGATCGGGAAGAGCAAAAAAACCAGATAAAGCAAAAAACAAAAACGATACTCTTTTTAGAGTATCAAGATCGTTGAAAGATAATGCTCCATAAAGGAAGGCAATTATTCCAATTACGATCAATCCCAAAACTAAGGCAAATTGCTCAAACATTACAATCGCATCCTGAGATACAGACTCCCCGAAACCGTCTGACATTAACATCATTTTAAATTCTGGGGAAAACAAAGAAATAAGTAAGGGTAAAACCTGTAAAAAAAGTAGTCCCATATTGATTTTAAAAATAGTTTTGATTTTCATTTTAATTGATTTATAATTGTTAATAGCTAAAAATAAGAATTTTATTTTTGAATCCAATCAAGTCAAAAGATATGTGTGAAATTTTGTGTGTATGACAAAATTGGATAGAACCACTTGACTTATCTTCTTAAATTTATTGATTGCAATTCTTTACTGATTAGAAGAATTTAATATGATAAGCCTACTAAAAGACCTTGAAAACAATACTTTTAAATTGGTTTTTTTATTATCCTAATTCTATGGAACCTTTCATTGATCATTTATAAAAGAAAAAAGGAGTGGGGAATAAACCCTTTTCTATTGAACAGTAATTGTTCCATACATCCCATTGTGTGCTGAACATTGATAGTAATAGGTTCCTGCGGTTGTTGGTGTCCAGGTTACAGTTCCATTTGTAGCACCATTGTTGCTTACTCCACTGGCTAGATTATCGGTGCCTGTCCCTTGAGCTGTTTTTATGTAGAATGGGTGGCTTGAGGCATCAACATTAAAGTTCAGCGTGTCTCCTGTATTTATCGTTATTGAAACATCATTCCCACTAACTGAACCATTAGCATCTGTTCCTGATAAAGTATAATCAGCAAATCCTGTCGTTGTAGCAGTCGATGAAACAAGGTTATTATAGGTATAAGTAAGCCTTGTAGGGGTATTACCTTTTTCTAATTGTGCTCCCCAAATTCTTGTCCAGTTATTACCAAAATAA
>Ga0233438_10000146_pt1 | contig 96519 bp, 61 predicted proteins | sample SI_123_September_FD_182720 | JGI IMG/M metagenome (GOLD analysis project Ga0233438, IMG submission 182720) | Seawater microbial communities from Saanich Inlet, British Columbia, Canada - SI_123_September2016_10_MG | ecosystem: Environmental > Aquatic > Marine > Inlet | place: Canada: British... | reverse complement strand
AGATGATGCGAGGTATTAGCCATCTGCAAGCAGATGGGACTCTAAACTACGACGATGCTATCGGGCAACGTGGCCAAGTCTACTCTCGAATTCGACCAAATGAATCTGGTGAAGTTCAAATTCCTCTTGGCGGTTCCCTCAAGAACGTCGCTGCACGTTCGAAGGACAAAGAATTGCTAATTCCAAGTGGAGAATTCATCAAAGTTGTCGATCGTATTGGCTCAACGATGATTGTCATTCCACTGGAAGACGTAGCTTCGGAAGAGTAGGCTCGACTCTGTTCTGCCTTTGCAGGCAAAGCAATTAATAGGAAGGTTTCTCTAAATCATCCATGGCGGAAGCATCGACGTGGGCAGTTTTCATTATTTTTGCAGTATTGGCAGTAGGGGCATTTGGATTTATTCTCCTCGTAACCCGCTACAAGCGTTGTGCTTCTGACGAAATCTTGGTCGTTTATGGTCGTATCAAAGGGGGTGCAGCATCTCGTTGTATCCATGGTGGCGCCGTCATGGTCTGGCCTCTCGTTCAGGAATACAAGAAAATCTCGCTAACTCCAATGACTATTTCCATTCCATTGGATAACGCATTGTCACTCCAAAACATTCGTATCAACGTACCTTCAACTTTCACAGTCGGTGTAAGCACAAATCCGTTGATTATGGCTAACGCTGCTGAGCGTCTTCTCCATCTCACCAAGGATGCTATCGAAGCAATGGCTCAAGAAATCATCCTCGGTCAACTTCGACTTACAGTTGCAAGTCTAACAATCGAGCAGATTAACCAGGACAGAGATTCCTTCTTGGAACTCATCCGTGACAACGTTGGGGCTGAACTGCACAAACTCGGTCTTTTCCTCATCAACGTCAACATCATCGATATTACTGACGAATCCAACTACATCGAAAGCATCGGTAAGAAGGCAGCATCTGGTGCTGTTAACAAGGCGCTTGTCGACGTTGCAAACGCAGAGCGTGATGGTGCCATCGGTAAGGCAAACGCTGACCGAGACAGAGAAGTTCAAGTCGCAAACAATGTTGCTGAGTCCCAAAAAGGGCAGAAGACAGCGGAAGTCGATCGACGTGTTTACGTCCAACAACAAGAAGCACTTGGTGTCCAAGGAGAAAACTTGTCTCGTGCTGAAATTGCATCGTACCAAGCAGACTTGGAAGAAAAAGAAGCACAAGCTATGCAACGTGCTGAAGTTGCTCGAAGGACTGCAGAGATGGAAGTTCAGAAGGCTCAGTATATGCTTGAACAAGAGCGTCTACGTGCTGAAGAGATTGTAAAAGAAGAGATTTCTAAGACTCAAATTGAGATTGCATCCGAAGCAGAAGCAGAACGTCTTCGCCGTATTGCACGTGGTGAAGCAGATGCTGTTCTTGCACGTTACAACGCAGAAGCAGAAGGTACCAAGGCGGTTCTTGAAGCAAAGGCAAATGGATACAAGCAACTCGTTGCAAGCGCAGGTGGCGATGTCAAGGCTGCCGCTACGCTCCTCATGGTCGAGAAGATTGAAGAAATCGTTGCTCGACAAACTGAAGCTATCGCAAACCTACAAATCGACAAGATCACCGTTTGGGATTCAGGCGCAGGTGGAAGCGAAGGAGGAAGCACTGCAAACTTTGTTTCTTCACTCATCCGATCCTTGCCTCCAGTTCATGACGTAGCCAAGATGGCTGGTGTTGACTTACCAGACTATCTCGGTTCGATGAAAGAAGAGTGATTCGGACTAAGCCGAAGAACCTCCAAATTGGCCGGTTTAACCTCTGAACAGGGGTTTCTTTGAAAGCCAAACTGCTTTGCATGGAAATTATGGCCACTGACTTAGAGATTGCAAGAAAGGCTGAATTGGAACCTATTGAATCGATTGCATGGAAACTTGGTATTCCATCAAGTGACTTGATTGCGTATGGATCGAGCATGGCAAAGATATCCTGGGATGGAATGAAACAACGCTTTTCTTCATCCAAGGGAAATCTCATCCTCGTCACATCTGTAAATCCTACCCCGTTTGGAGAAGGCAAAACTGTGACAACCATCGGCCTTACTCAAGCCCTGTGTAGAATTGGAAAGAATGCAACATGCGTCATTCGAGAACCATCCATGGGGCCTGTCTTTGGAATCAAAGGTGGAGCTGCTGGCGGAGGCAATTCACAAGTACTTCCTATGGAGGAAATCAATCTCCACTTTACAGGAGACCTCCATGCAGTAACTTCTGCACATAATCTTCTTTCTTCTTTGATAGACAATCATATCAAACACGGTAATGCTTGCAATATTGATACGAACAGAGTCTTTTGGCCAAGAGTTGTTGATCTTAACGATCGTTCACTTCGAGACGTTGTCATTGGCCTCGGCGGTCCTGCAAACGGAAATGTTCGTCAAGATCGATTTGATATTACAGCCGCTTCAGAGATTATGGCCATTCTTGTTCTTGCTAAGGACTATACCGATCTTCGACAACGTTTGGGAGAGATTGTTATAGCTCAGTCCAATGAAGGACATCCAATCAAGGCTGAGCATATCGAAGCCGCTGGTTCAATGGCCTTACTTCTACGCAACGCCTTCTTGCCGAATCTGGTACAAACATTAGAAGGAAATCCTGCATTCATCCACGGTGGACCGTTTGCAAATATCGCCCATGGAAATTCATCGATTGTTGGTGATCGAATTGCACTATCATGTGCTGATTATGTTGTTACAGAAGCAGGCTTTGGAAGTGACATGGGTGCTGAGAAGTTCATGCACATCAAGGCTGCAACTTCTGGAAAGGCACCCGATTGTGTTGTCATGAATGTCACTGTTCGTTCAATGAAACTTCACGGTAAGGCATTTGGAGAGCGGGGGGGATACAGGCCTTCGAAAGAAGAACTTGAGACTGAGAATGTAACAGCAGTAGTCGCTGGAGCAACGTCAAATCTTGACCGACACATCAAGAACATGCTTCGATTTGGTGTTCCTGTTGTTGTTTCTATCAACAGATTTGCAAGCGATACTGATGCTGAACTTGAAGCCATAGAAGAGGCTGCTCGAGCAAGCGGTGCAAGCAGAGTCTGTCGTACAGAAGTTCACGCTAAAGGCGGAGAAGGCGGAGAGGCACTCGCTAATGCCGTAGTTGATTCAATACACGATCACGTGGCTGCTGGACGACCATTTTTGCCTCTTGTAGGTCCGAATGATTCAATCGAAAAGAAGGTTGAAGCAATTGCAACAAGAATGTATGGAGCATCGAACGTAAGCATCGAAGCACCTGCTCTTCGTCAATTGAAGAAAATTCAAGAATGGGGCTATGGCAACCTGCCTGTTTGTATGGCTAAGACTCAATATTCCTTCTCCCATGATGCAGGAATGCTTGGTGCCCCTTCTGGCTTTGAATTGCCAGTTCGAGAATTCAGACTTAATGCAGGAGCAGGATTTGTTGTTGCTATTCTTGGTTCAATGATGACCATGCCAGGACTGCCAAAGCGACCTGCTGCAAATGACATGGACATGGATGAAGATGGAAATCTCGTAGGTGTCTTTGGGTGATCCTCAATGCAGTTGCTGAAGCAAAGCGAAGAACACTGGAAACTTCGGATCGATTCTGAAGATGACTTGTGGGTTCTTGCACGCTTTGCAATTTCTGGGCGAAGTCTCGCTATGCTTGGTGAACGTAGAGACACAACGACTGCAGAATCAGGCGGCCGTGCTAAAGCTGCTGAACGAAAGAAGATGTGGATTCAACTTCGAATCATCACTACGGAATACAAAACGTACTCCAGTATTTTACGAGTCCATGGAACGATTGAACAAGCACCAATGGACATAGGTTCACATCACACACACCTGGTTGAAGTTGGTGACGAGATAGAACTCCATTCACTAAGTGGATTCCCTGAGTATGACAGGCTATTACTAACCGAAACAATGACCTCTGACAAGAAGAGCAACGTTTCGATTATTGTTGTCGAGAACGATGAAATCGTTTTGTTTGAAGTTACACGAAGGGGACTTCGAGAAGGAGCCACCTGGACCATGCGTGGCGGAGGGAAGCGAGGGGATATTCGAACGAGTGAAACCGTTGCAAAGTCATTCCAGCAACAAGTTGCAAAGGAGATACTTGCTGCTACATCAACAAAATTACCAATGATTTTGTGTGGTCCAGGTCATGCAAGAGAGCGACTTCGCCAGGTGATTCTTGCTCAAGACCCACAGCGTACGATTCGACTCGTTTCAACATCAATGGCTGGCCGTCCTGGTGCAAATGAAATCATTCGAGAAGGCCTAGCAGATGAACTGCTTTCAGAACATGCAATTAGTAAAGAAATACAGTTGCTGGAAGAAGTTTGGCTTCGCCTGAGCAAAAATGGAGCAGTCGCATATGGTGAAAACGAATTGTCAAAGGCCATGAATGAAGGGGCAATTGAAACATTACTTGTTTCAGCAGACACACTTCGTAACCCCGAAGCAATGATTGATGGCACGCCAGTATCTACATGGATTCAAGGGATTAGTGACATAGGCGCTGAATTAGTACAGTGTTCGTCGGATCATGATTCGGGTGAACAACTCAACAATATGGGTGGAGTCATCGCTCTGTTACGATATAGGTTGGTGTGAAAATGAAAATCCTTTACTTTTCAGAGTTAGGAGACAACCTCCGAGAGGAAATGAGTGGAGCCCGCTGGCTGCTTATGTCAAGCAAGGACATAGAATCAGCGACTGGAGCGTTTATGTTTGCTGAGTTGGATGGAATTCTCATTGCAGTTGATCATAGAGGCGAGGAAATCTCCACAGGACTATGGCAACGAGCTGTTCATCTGATGCTCGTATCTGAACAAATTGACGTTGATGAATTCGCCAAAAAAAGTGGGATTACGAAAGTAATAGCAGACGATGAAGGCAACCTTGAAGATTACATCTGGTAATGGGTCCGGAGGGAATTGAACCCTCGATCTTCGCCTTGTAAGGGCGACGTCATAAACCCCTAGACCACAGACCCAACCTTCCGTGGAGAGAGATGTATTTGAAACAAGAGGTATCCAATAACCTCAAATTAGATGCCCAACCGCGAATAGACAATGGACGAGGAAGCACAAGCTGCCGCAGCAAGGCTAGTCCGCAGACTAAAAGGCGGCTACACAGTCACCATCGCAGAATCCTGTACTGGTGGATTGCTCGCTAGCACCTTAACCGATATTGCTGGTGCAAGTGCATGGTTTAACCAGGCTTGGGTGACATATTCGTATGAAGCAAAGATTCAGGAACTGAATGTGAGCCGTGAATTACTTGAAAAGAAAGGCGCTGTTTCTGCAGAAGTTGCAATACAAATGGCACAAGGAGCACTTGCTCGTGCTAACGCGGACATTGCTATCTCGATTACTGGAATTGCTGGCCCCGGCAATGATGGGACAACAAAGAAAATTGGTTATGTCTATGTCGGAATAGCGTCAAAAACGTGGGCCATCGCTGAAGCAACTCAAATTGGCGGTAATCGGCAAGAGAACAAAGAAGGTTTTGTCCACTTCGCTTTACTTACTGCAATCAGACACTGGGATCAAGCCATGGAGTTAGCCGAATCCAACAGATTGAAGGACCTCGAAGAACGTGAAACCAGGGCAAGAGAAAATGCTCTTGCAGAGATTGAGCGTAACAAACGAGCAGCTGCTGCTGCACAAGAAACGGCTTGGCAATCTCAAACATGGTCTGGGGAAAATAAGAACACAAATGGCCAAGACATAGAAATTGATGTTCACTGGGATGATGAATCTCAAGAAGATTGAACGTCAACCCTTTTGGAGGGTCGACCCCTCTAAGCAAATATGTCTGCGGAGTGGGGGTCGATTTCGCAGGAATTGATGAGCAAAGGAATACTCGTTACTGCCGGTGTGAAAGAGACTTTACTCGCACACGCCAAGCCAATTGAAGTGATCAATCAAGGCAAGAAAATTGGTTTCGAGCGTGGAATGCTGACAGTTTCAATTCTAGAACAAATGATTGCTGAATTCGATAAACAAAAACCAACTCCTAAAAAAATGGCAGCGCCCATTGGTAGAACAATTGCACCAATTAAAGAACCTGAACCTGTGAAAATCCAGTATCGAAATAACCTTCCTGATTGGAAAGAGCAAGATTTTTCTGGCTTGGCTACGGATGTCGATCTTGACATTTTAGTTCATTATGACATAACAGGAAACAGTACTACTGAAGGAAAGATGGGAGATATTCAAGCTTGCTTTAATGACCGCCTTGATAGTATTCGGAAGATGATCGTTTCCAATTCACGATTACCAAGAAAACCTCAAGAGATTGGTCGGCTAAATATTGAATATAGGCGATTTCAGGGATATGAGAATTTAGCAGTAGCTATTGGTCTTGTGAATGAACCTCGACACACAAAAAATGGACACCTAATATTTGGTTTAGAAGATGAGACTGGTGAGATGAATTGCTTGCTAACAATCAGGCAAGGTGATGATCGAGACCGCATGCATGAGCAAATTGTAGAAGCTGGACTGATGCCAGACGATGTACTAGGGGTTAGTGGATCTTTTTCCCAGACAGGAGACATATTCTACGTTGATGACCTCTTTTTCCCAATGAAAGATAAACATGAAAAAACAAGTGCAAATATTGGAGTGAGCGTAGCCTTCCTTTCAGATATACACGTAGGTTCAAAGACATTTTTGGAAGCACAATGGCACAAGATGGTTCGATGGTTTCACACTGATCCATTAGCTAAGACAATCAAGTATCTTGTCCTAAGTGGCGATTGTGTTGACGGGGTTGGGATTTATCCCGGACAAGACAAAGAATTAGCAATCCCTGATTTGTTTGGTCAATACACTGAATTTGCACGATTACTCGAACTCTTACCCGATTGGGTTGAATGCATAATGCTCCCCGGAAATCACGATGCAGTGCGACCTGCTGAACCACAACCTACCTTTGAGAAAGACATCCAACAGGATTACAACAAAACAACATTCGTGGGAAACCCTTGTGACTTTTCACTTCACGACGTGCGACTCCTTTCATACCATGGAAAATCAATTGACGATTTCGTAGCAGGTCTTCGCACGGTTACATATGCAGAACCAGTTGAAGCCATGCGCCAGATGCTAAGAAGAAGACATTTAGCCCCTCAGTGGGGGGGTAAGACTCCATTATCACCAGAACTTGAAGATGGCTTAGTTATCAGGGAAGTACCTGACATTTTCGTAACAGGCCACGTTCATGGTCATGAGTGTATGGATTTCAGAGGGACTACTCTGGTTTGCTCATCTACATGGCAAGATCAAACATCATACCAAAAGATGCTTGGGTTCCAACCCAAACCATGTATGTTGACAGTAATCAATTTGCAATCTCACAAATCCACTTCAATTCCCTTCGCTTGAAGGAAGTTCGATGTGTTCGAGAATCTTCAACAGATTCTTTTCATAAATAATTGGAACGTTTGAAGCTTCAAAGGCCTTGATGGAGGAGTCCCTACTTGGATTAAATCCAATGAACTGGCTTCCTTCGATCATCATTGAGAGATCCATTTCAGAATCTCCCACTGAGAGTACGTTCTTTGATTCAAAACCATGCATGTCGATAAGTCGTTCAATGACAGCACCCTTCCCACTTGCATGGAGTCGACAAATACCATCATCACTTAGGTAATCGTTATCATCGAATTCAAAGCCATTTGCAATCCAATCATCAACCTTAAGCAAAGCTGCAATGCTGCTAACAAAGAGATCAACACCTGCACTCACGATTGCAACGTAGACACCATGTTCTTGCAAACGTGCAACAAGTTCACGTGCACCAGGCATCAATGCGATGCCAGAATACATTCGAAACAGTTCATCTCTATGGATCGGAGAGCGTATCTCTTTCCACATAGCAATGTCTGACCGCATGAACTCAACATCAGAGAGTTCCCCAGCAATAAAGCGTGAGAGATTCTTGCTGTTGTCTGTTCCAAAGCCGTCATGGAGTGTTTTCCATGAACTTACTGAGTCAACCAAGACGCCATCACAATCAAAGACAACACAGAGACATACGTCGCTCATGTACAGACCAATGTCTGCTTCCTTGAAAGCATTCGCCTACCAGCAGAGATTGGGCCAGTGGCACGAAGCCACTGGCCCATCAACTGTTATCCGGTTTTTCAACTTCAGACCTTGTTGTACTCAAGGTCGTTGTAGGTCTTGATGACCGATCCTTCACCAGGTCCTGGTTGGTATGTGATTCGGATTGTTCCATCCGTAATCGCTGTACCATCAGGTGCGTGGGTTCGAACCATAATTTGGTCGCCAATACCGAAGGTTGATTCCTTGTAGGTTCCTTCGTCTTCTACCTTATCGAAGAAGGTAACGAATGAATCACTGTTCGATGGCATGAATCCATAGACATCACTTGTGTTAGCAAGGGATGTGCTGTAGGACGTACGAGCCCCACTAGAATCCGTGTACAGAACTGTCACGATGACCGACTGAGTTGAAAGTTCAGCTTCAGTTTGATCAACACTGATTGCCCAGTATCCATCTTCCATTCCAAGGTTTTCGTTAGTCTTGTCGAAGGTAACTCGAGGAGTACCCAACTTACCAGTCTCTGCAAGAGAAGATGCCCAAACATAGATGACACCGGAGAGAACGACTGTGATAGCGACCATCAAGATGGTTGCGATAACAGGGCTCACTGCCATTTCATCATCGATAATTCGAGTGTCTTCTTCTTCGTCTTCTTCATCTCTGCGGCTTGACATAGCAAGTGCTGTGACAAAGAATCCTGCTAGAGCAACTACAACGAGGCTTGGAGCAAACGATGGTACTGATCCAAGTCCGCCACCGAGCGAGACAACGCTTGGTATACGGTTTGAGTTGTTCGAAGCAAGGAAGGTGCTTGCAGGTTGGTTAGCGTGGTTACAAACAGGCGCTGTCTCAGTAGAGTACATCACGTTGTTACACCAATCGCTGTCTTCGAGAAGAGGACGGCGTTCTGATGTCTTGGTTGCATCGCTACCATATTGACCAGGCTTAGACCAATCGTCACCTTGTTGTCCACCAGAGTTAGCTCTGTGGGATTTAGGGTCGTCGGTCTGGAAGCGGTCAGCAGGAGCCTTGCTCAAGTCACATTCTGCATCCAAACAGGTTAGAACATCCATCTCAACATAGATCTCTCCAGATGAGTTGACAATGTATACGTATTCTTCGACAACTAGTGTTTCACCGTATGCAGGTACCTGATAGTATCTGACATTCTCTGCTTCACCATGGCCACCATCTGTGTGGAACGTTACAGCCAACATGTGGTCGTATGTGAACGGTCCAACGTCTCCACCAGCACCAATTGTGACCTGAACAGGTACATATGTACCTGAAAGGACGTTGTTGATTCCGAGGAAGTCAAAGCCGATAGCATCGTCGAAGTAGTAGTCTCCCACCAGTTCACGAACGTTTTCAACACGAACACCGATTTCCTGTGTTGCTACACCTTGGGTGTAACTAGCAATTGGCATTACTGATGGATCGTAGTTAGGCACGTAACTTGGTGCAGTAGCAGTATCCTTTAGGACAAGACGGATTTGACAGAAGTCAGATCCGCTTGGTCCGATTTGGTGGATACCGTTATCGTTCAAGTAATCAATTTCCCAAGCGTTAGCGTTGGTTGTTGCATCAGGAACCAGTTCGAAGATGAGGTTGTCATCAACGATGGTTGCAGTGAAGTAGTTCTGGTATGTACATTGGTCAGTTGGTTCAACAGTCCATGTCAAGTCAGCAGCGTTATGATCGATGTCATACTTGACTGCAGACAAGTCGTAGGTCAGGTTCTGAACACTTGTGTCATCTTCCATGAGGGAGATGGACCAAGGAGCAACAGGAGTAGATCCGTTAGCCGATGTTACAACATGTCCAGTAGTGACGTCCCAGTCGCGAACAACTGGAGCATCGTTTACTGGGCTGACTGAGAAGTCAACAATTACTGTGTCAGCAGCTTGGTTCTCTGCACCGTCGTCACTCAGAGTGAGTGTGACAGGACATGTTCCACCGAGTTCGTTACCAGTGTTTTCAGTCATGGTTAGTTCGTTAGCGACAACGTCGACACTGAAAGCAATACATTCAGCAGGTACGGATGCACCCCATGTGTATACTTGGCGGGTCGGGTCTTGCTCGTTGTCCATATCACGGACGTATGACTTACTAGCGTTGGAGATGTCTCCAAGGAACTTGGAAACACTGCCGAATCCTTCAGGAACGATGTTCGTGTAAGATCCGTCATCTACGAAGACTGGCATACAATCGATACGCTCTGTGTTACAGATGACTGGCTTGTCGTTAATGTTGTTAATCGTCAAGGTCATGTTCTTGGTATCAGTCAATCCGTGGCTGTCTGTTACAACAAACTCGAATTCGATAGTACCGAACTGGTCATCGAGAGGCGTAATGGATACTGTGTGTCCGTTCTTGTCCCAGTCAACCAATACGTTGCTGTGAGCAACAGTTGTTCCTTCAGTAACAGCCCAAGACAATGTAGCTTCATCATCTTGTACGTCATCAGCAAGGTTTGTCAAAGACATGATGTAAACACCGCTGTCTTCGTCAACTGCATCATCTGCAAGTGTCGATTGGATTTCAGGACATGCACGCTCAATGTCGATGGTCAATTCCTGGTTTGTAGCCATTGATACTGCATCAACAGTTGCCCAATCATAAGCACAATCAGCTTGTGTCTTAATCATGACATCGTAATCCTTAGCAGCGCCAGCAGTGGTGGAACCCTTGTAGGTTCTGTATACCAATACTTCATCACTAATGCTTCCAGTTTCAAGATCATCGTGAGTTGTCTCGATAGAGATGTACTCGCTCAGAGTTTGAGCACCAGTTGTTACAGTATGGGACGGGTGAACGTTTTGGATGTTACCCGATGCATCTTGTACGATAGCAACGATGTTTACTGCGTCAGGTGTGCCACCGAGACGGCTGAATGGAATTGCGATTTCGAAGAAACCAGCAGTTGTTGTTCCCAAATCAGCATCAACAGCGTCATTTGACACTGAACTTGCTCCCCATCCAAGGAAACCATTGGAGTATAGATCCATGTTGGAATCACTTGTTGCCCAGAACAGATAGTCTGCTTGGACAGGCAATGTGTGAGCTGTGTTCAGGTTGTATCCAGTGTTTGAACCACCAGCAACAACGTCCAGGTAAATCAACAGGTCGTTGGATGCAAGATCTTCACCGGTCATACCGATGTAGAGTGCGTCACCTTCGCTGTATGTTACAAGGAGGTCGTTTGTACCGTCTCCAGAAACCATACCAGGCATAGCGTCGTCAGATGGGTTGAGTGGTGTTCCACCAATCCAATCGGAGTCGTCACCGTCAACAGCCATGATATCGGGCTGGAATGAAGGTGAAACGTATGCTGCACGTGTTCCATCAGTTGATAGAAGAGACATACCGACTGCAGATGCACTGCCGAGTAGGTGTGTTGCATCAAGGCTGAACAGGTTTGCTTCATCGATGGTTGCGGATGCAACGATGCTAATCGCATTGGAGTCGAGTGTGTTACCAATACTGGTAACATATGCATTCGATCCTGCATTGATTTGCGTAGTTGAAGCAGACCATGTGAGGTTCTCAACAGATCCTACAGATTCAACTGCGTGAAGAGCTGTTGTTGCAGTAGAGGTACCGCCGTCCCATCGGAACTCGGTATTCTCTACATAGACACCAACGTCTCCTGCAGCGTCAAGTGGGTAAATCCACGAGTAGTCACCATCAACCATGTGCAGTCCAGTACCAGTAGCACCACCATCGACTGAAGCGTCGATAGCAGTTACAGTAGCACCATCAGCGTAAACACCTGCAACAGATCCTGCAACGGATGCAGCACCGGTTAGAACGAGTGTTGCATCTTCGATAGAGATACCGTAAGCATATCCACTGACTTCAGTTCCGGAGAGGGTAATGTCGTCACCAGAGTTGAGTGAAGATACACCGATACTTCCGGAGATACCTGTTCCAATGATTTCGGAGTCGACATCGCTGATGTCACAGCCATCGGTAACAACTGCGTTGTCACCCATGTTAATTGTGTTCAACTTAGACTGGATCGTAACGGAGTTACAATCGATGAAGTCGAGACCAACTGCGTTAGGAGCAGTACGACCAGCACTGAGGCTGATTGTGTTGTTCTCAACGACAGGTCCAGCATATCCACCAGTGCTTGTTCCGTAGTACACAACAATGTTGGCTCCACCGTCACCATAGGTGTCAGTAACCTTCAGAGTGTATGATCCAGCGACGCTGTAGGAAGTCCAACGAGCATAAGCTGTGTTGGAACTGAATGATCCTGCAGCCCATGTGTCCGTAGTACCATCAGGCTTGGTAATTTCAAGACCAATTTCATATCCCCAGGTGTCAGATTCTAGATCAACATACACTGTTGCACCAGTAGGTACAGTAAACGTGCAGGTCGAGGATGTTCTGTAAGAGTTTGAACCAATTGTACACAATGATGTCGATGGTGCAGGAGGGGCTGTAGCCGAATCAATTCGAAGTCCACCGTCTGCGTCAACAAGTGTGTTGTTTGTTACATCACCGTGACCACCGTCGATTGTGATACCAGGCTTGGTAGCATCCTTCACACCGGTGATGGAGTTGTTATCAATGACATATCCATCGGTGTTGATCAACTGAATCGCTGAGTCAGGTCCATCGAATGTGTTGTCAAGAATTGACAATCGCTTGGTTGATGTATCGTATGCACTAACACCATACGTACCAGCAGTACTGCTGAAAGTGTTGTTCTTGACGACTGCGTCATCAGCATATGAGTTAGTGTAGAACCAAACGTCTGCAATTTCTCCACCATCGACGAAAGTATTTCCTTCAATAGTGACGTTGTCTGCACCGAATTCACTAGCACTGTGTGTGTAAGAGTATCCAGAGCGTTGGAACATAATTCCAGCGCCACAGTCAGAAAGGGTACTGTCAACGACGTATGAGTTGTCGGATCCATAGAAGTTAACACAAATGTCAGTATTTACAATTGCGTTGTTCAATGGTGTGTAACCCTTGTAATGCGTCATCGATACGTTATCAATTCGCAACCAGTCAGAAACACAGTCATAGTTGTTCCAGGTGGAACAGTATCCCATACCACTGGTAACGGATGCGATTGGGTTCAATGTAGAATTCTTAATCGAGATATCCATTGCTTGGTAAAGGTAACCAATTTCCACACCGGTTTGTTGACCGGTTGTTGGGTTCACTGCAAGACCGTAGACTTCAGAGTCGTGGAGATACAGTTCAGGAGCATTGCTACCACTCTGAGCATACCAGCGTTGCGTGTCTGCGAATGTGTATGAACCTGTAACCAAAACCTTGGTGTTGTTCCAGTTGTGTTCGTCATTATCGCCGAAGTAGATGAACGGAACGTCCATCATGATCGTCTTTCCAGACATATCCTCAGGAGTAGCTGCGTAGTAACCGTACTCTTTGTAGCTTCCACCATTTCCATCGGTGAGTGTTCTTGAAGAACCTGTACCGAGGGAGCCGCTACATCCAGCAACCATGACGTAAGATGTACTTGTGAAAGAGTAACAAACACGAGCATCGATTCTGTCGGTCAGAGCGATCGTTCCGCTGTTACCACTAGCATCTGCAAGACTTAGGCTTTCAAATGCGTATCTGAAGTCACCCTTGCTTGATGTGTATTCAATCATTGCAACAGTGGCTGCTTCGTAGCCAGCGAGGTTATCTGATGTACTTCCAGCAGAATTGATCAGAATTGTTCTGAAATTAACTCCAGATACAACACCGTTTGTATCGGTGGTTCCAGTTCCTGTAATCTTCTTGTCAGCATTCATCAATACGACGTTGGTTCCTTGAACAGCTGTACCATCTGCAGTGATGGTCATTTCCAGTTCTCGCATTCTCTCGAAGTCACCAGTTCCTGTAACCACAACGGATGTTGGGTCAACAGTTCCTTCAATGAAATCGATGTTGCTTGAGCCAGTAATCTTCACATCGCTCGTTATACTTGCAAAGGTTGAATCGATGATTGTAATATCTCCAGATCCAGCGGTCTCTAATCCAATATCATTTCCAGCTAAGTTAATGCCGTCGAATTCAACGTTCTTGGATGTGAGAGGTCCGTACTTGTACGCCGCACCGTTACTGTTTGTGATTGTACCAGTGAGGTCTCCACCGAAGTTCTTGACGTAGTAGATACCAGCAGTGTTCTGGCTGTCAAAGTCGATATTTGTCATATCGATTGCACCTGAACCGGAGGAAGATACGAGCATTCCGTAATCTCCACCATCAACTTCAATGTCATCCATAGCAGCAGATACTGCACCAGTTACTTCAATACCTGAATCGGTTGGTGAAGTAATTTCGATGGATTCGAAGGTACCAGCAGCAAAGTTACCACCGATTTCGATACCGTTGTCAGCGCCAGTGATGACTCCGTTCTTGAACGTAGCAGTACCACTGTCACGGAGGTAATCTCCGAGTTCACCAGGGTCGTTACCAGCACGAGCGACAAGGTCGAGTCGGTCTTGGTAATTGTCTGCACGGTTGTGTAGAACATCGACATACATTGTGACTGCAGTGATTGAACTGTCAGAGATATCCACAACTGGGAATGACATTCGAGCACCTTGTCCAGGATTCATTTGGTATGAGTAAGCATAGTCTAGACATACGTTGTATGATCCACCAACATATCCTTCAACAGGCTTGAATGCACCTTGTCCACCGTGGTATGAGGTGTAATAGTAACCCCAGTAGTGGTATGGGTAGTATCCGCTGTTAGGGGATGTATCTTCATCGATTTCAGACCATCGGAATCCGAATTGGTCTGGGTAATAGTAGTATCCAGGATACGACGGGATGGTCTGAGGACCTTGAGGCCAGTATCTCCAGAGGTAATACATGTAACCGTCTTGGGACGTGGTTGCAGATGGTCCGTAGCTGTATCCGTATTGGTTACAATGCCATGATGCAACTCCACCCTCGCCACCATCATATGTAGCAGCGCCGTTTCCGGATTTAGGATCGTTTGAACCCCATGGGTAGTATCCTAACTTGTCAGGAGTGGTGATGTTCTCTGAAACTTCGCCGCTTCCGTCATCGTAGGTAATTTCAATGTTCCATCGGTCGGTAATCATGTAGTATTTACTTGATGCATAGTTGTACGTAGGGTGAGCATTTCCACCACCGTAGATGGAATTAGCACCTACTTGCAAGTAATCTCCTGTTCCAAGGAAAGTTGAGAGATCTACTGCATAGGTCTTCCATCCAGTTGATTCACCAGACAATGAAGTCGAACGGAAGATGGTTGGGAGACTCATTCCACCGTAAACATCGACACCAACGGTATTACCAGTTGATGTGAATCCATCAATCTGAGGCGCACCGTTGTATGCTTGGATACCAACTGCAGCGTTTGATACAGCGATGTTGGTGAATGAACCACTCGCTTTTTGAACCCAAAGGGCAGTACCAGTGTTACCTACGTTGATGATGCTTGAAGAATCAATGTCAGCATTACCACCTTCAATCTTGACAGTAGCCATGTCTGATGCACTTGCAGAGGAACCGTAAATGGTACCTGAGTTCTTCATAACCAACATTCCACCGTCTCCAACGTATAGAGCAGAGCCAGTTGTAGCATCTTGAGCGAGGTCACGGATTGTTCCGCCATCGACTTCAAGTGTTCCATCTTGGATGTCAAGTGTTAGAGGGTATGTTGAGGAAACAGCCTTCAGTGAACCAGTGGCTACAGAGGATGTTCCAACAACCAACTTACCACCGTTGGAGATGGTGAGTACTGGAGAACTTGTAGCAGTGGACTTCACTTGAAGAACAGCACCCATGAGTCGGATTACACAGCCATCGAGATTGAGATTTTCAGTCAATGTCATTGGTGTACCATCGAATTCATAGATTGTGTTTCCAGCAGGCGTGACACCGTTTGTTGGCAATCCAGCACCTGTATCAGCATCAGTCCATGCAGCCAACCAAGCGCAGTCCATGTTGGTTCCATTGAAATCAACAGGCGCTGGTTCGAGGAGCATAGCGAATGTACTTCCAATGGTAAATCCACTGGTCAACTCACTTGCATACCAGGCGTCAGTCGAGAGAGTCTCGTTCTGTCCAGCTGGACCGAAGGCACGGAGGTTGTGATCCGAGTATGTGTTACCTGCACTGTCGCCAGTGATAACCCATACAGATGCTTCACCGTTTGAATCAGTGATGTGAGATCCGACCTCAAAGAGTTCGGCTCCAGCTCCTGAAACAACACTAGCGCCTACAACGTGTCCACTCTTGTTTACTTCTTCGATAACTGAGTTAACAGCTTCAAGTCTGTAAGCACGTAGAGTTGCAAGACCACCGTAGTAGATTAACGCAGAGGATGATGTGTAAACATCACAATCTGTAGTAGCACCATTTGAATCTGCACAATCATCAGTATTCTGACTGACATCGATTAGACGTACTTCAGCGTTAGAACTCGCATAAGCGAGGTAAACACCGCTACCAGCGTTTGAACTGGTAATAGCAACACTTCCGACTGTCATCTTGGAGTTGCGAGCGTACAAAGCGTGGTCTGTGCTCGATGTGTGGGTAAGAGTACCACCATCAACGACGAAGTTGTTTGGTGCAGCACTGCTTGAACAGCTGCTGTATACTCTGTCGGAATCAATGGTTGTTACATCAATCTTCCATCCACATCCTGCAACACCGAATCGACCAGAGTCGAGATTTGTAACATACATGACATCAGTAGAGATAGCGTTTCCAGAGATGTCAATGTGTCCAGCGGTTACATCGTCGAAGATCGAAGGTTGAATTCGAGTCAACGACATATCACCAGATTCGATGTTATCGAAGATAGCGAAGTCGCCAGATGGCCCATTTGCTGTGCTTGACGATCCACCGGGTATGATGGAAAGTGTAGCAGTACCTAGGTCGACATCGGTCATGTTAATTGAACCAAGAGCGTTGATTGAGACACTAGAGTAATCTGGTGCATCGAAGTTGAAGATGTTTACTTCGCTCAGTGTACCGTATGCTGAGTCCAATGCTACTCCTGTTTGTGCAGCGCCACTTGTAGTGAAGCTCGCACTAACGTTTGAGATTGTTACGTGTTGCAAATCAGTATCGATAAGGTTCTTGTATGCATTTTCAATTGTAACGTTTTCAACGTGGAGTTTTCCACCAGTTGAACCAGGGTAATTGACAATTGCACCGCCCCATGAAACACCGTCAGAGTTACAGTCGGACATGGTACCTTCCATGAGCATTGCATCTGCGCTGCTTGGTAGGTTGAGACATGCCTTGTCTGCTCCGCTGATAGCGAAGTTCATCATCTTAATTCCAGTTCCTTGTCCACTGCCGTGACTGATTGCAGTCTCGACGTTTGTGAAGGTGACGTGGCTTAGAGTGATGTTACCGACGTTAGCGTTAGAGTAGCAAGGTCGTGTTCCACCGTTGCTATCTGCACAGTATGCATTGTAGTCTTGGTGTCGAGAACCTGCAGTGATTGCGGCAGTACTGGTGTTGTTGAAGTCAACATAGCTGAAGACGTGTCGGTCGTCAGTACCACCTGTTGTAGCACAATCATCTGTGAAGGAGAGACCCTTCCATTCCTTGTCAGCGACACCCTCGAAGAGGATACGGTCGGTTGAATTTCCAACAGCCTTGACTGAGTCACAAGCACCGTCAATGGATATTCCCTTGCCTTCAGCGACTTGAATAACTGCACCTGGCTGGATCGTTAGATCTCCGCCGGAGACAGAAAGGTAATCGCTGTTAGGGCTGATTCGGTATGGTGAACCTTCGACGTCCCAGATACATTCTACATTGTTTCCAGAACAGTCGAGGTCGTTGTCCACATCAGTACCCTTGCCTTCGAAAGGCATTGTACGGACATATACTCCACAATCGTATGCTGTGTTATCATAGCAGTAGTAACTGCTGTAATAGCCCCACCATGGTGCAATTGTACCAGGTCTAGCAGCAGAGTTGCTTGAGTATGGCAATGCAGGCATGGTTGTTCCCCATGTGGTGATACCACGTTCGAGGGATGTTGCACCGTTGTCAATCATGTAGAGGTAACCGTTACGACCGATACGAAGTCTGTCGTTGCTGTCGTCACCATCGAATGACTTCTGGAAGTAATCGAATTCGAATCCAGAAGGCAGATCGATGTTAGCGTTACATCCAGTCTTGTATTGGTTCCAATAGTAACTGTAGGAACAGTAGTAGCCAGTCGGTGAACCGCCAGAACTACCTGAGATAACTTGTGCAGCGTTGGATACAGACTTCATTCCAGTTGAGAATGATTCGTATCCATGGTCGTTTCCATCTGTTGAAATTCTGAAGTTGGAGGAGTGCGGGTTACTACCAGCCATGTATCCTGCTCCAGGGTTTCGCATTGTGTCACCCTTGGTACGGGTGTGATCCATGTAACCAACTGTAGCGTAATCGTAGTAAGCAGCACAACCTGAATCGTACTTGAATTCGATTTCGTTTGTTACGTCATAGAAGATAACTTGGTAATCACAAAGGTATTGTGTGTTGTAACCCATATCTCTCCATTCGACGATAAGCATCATGTTAGGATCGCCAACTTCGAAGTTGTTTGACGTAGTAGTTTGTGTGTTTGTACCAGCGGTAACAGTCGATTCGTCAACAGATGTAGCGTAGTATGAAATATAATCTCCACGTTCGAAGGTGGTGACAGTAGAGCTCCAAGTACATGTATCAGCAGCACATTCAGAACGTGTTTTCCCAACCGGAGACAAAAGAGTTGAAACCGTAGTTCCGTTGTTTACGGAATAGTACAACGTTGGTCCTTCACCGATTGTTTGGTTTACATTCAATCCAGAAGGTGGATCACCTGCATCTGCGATTGTGTATGTGAACGTTCGACTCTTGCTGTGAGAATCACGCAAGACTGAATGGTCCATATCAGGAGCAGACGTATCAGGTGATGGCGCAACATTTCCAACCTTGTAGGTAATCGCACCAGAAGATGCCATTCGTCCGTATTGTCCAGCGCTCAGAGCAACACCAGACCACTTGTAAGAAGAGGTTTGGTATGCGTAGTAGTAACCGGAGTTACAGCGAGCGTTGGATGAACTGGAACGGTAGAAGTAGTAGAATCCGTTTGTTCCGACACAGAGCCAGTTAGCCTTTGAAGTGCTGTATCCTGTTCCGTTCCAAGTAATCTTACCGAAAGTTCCGGTGATGTCACCTGGGATAGGGACGTTGTAAGCAGCTGAGTAGGCGTATGTGGATACGGAGGAAGCTTGTGAGCCTCCTGCGAGTGCTCCAGTATCAATCTCAGGTGTTGAGTCACCGATACCAACCATACCCCAAGCGTTGTCGCCTGCGTCGTAATGGAAGATGAGGTTCATCTGAGGGCCATTCTTAGCGCTGATGGCAAGATATCCGCCATCTGATTGGTGAAGTTCATCGAGACCCGATTGAGTTCCACCAAATCCGTTGTATCCACCACTAGGTGTTGTGGTCCACTGCAATCTCCATTGGGAGATGTAGTAAACTGAGGAAGAGTAGAAACATGAGTAACTACCTGTTCCACAGTTGGATGTATCAAACTCGAAAAGATATTCGTCGTTGTTATCGTAGTAAGTCATCTGTCTGTCGTGGTATCCTTGCGGGGAGTAATAACTACCCGAGTGAACATCCGTTGTCAAAACAGTGAACTTCTTTGCAGTTCCTGCGTTAGCAATATCGTCTACAAAGAAGGAGTGAGCGTTGCTCTCTACCCATGTACCAGGTGCTGAGTTACTTGCAGGAGGTGCTGGGTCGTATCCGACGTTAGCGCCACCGGCAGAGTTCAAGTCTTGGAATTTCCAGTAATACTCGACATAGTCTCCTGCACTGAGGTCTGAAGTTGATGCCTTGAACCGGCAATCACTTGCAGAGGAGGTGCAGGTTTGAATTGTTGTAGCACTTACTGAAGTCCATGATCCGTTGTTGACACTGTAAGACATTGTTACACCGTTGGATGATGTTGTGTCAATACCTGACATGTCAGTAAGGGTTGTGAAGAACGTTCTCTTACCTTCTACATATGAAGTCAATCCGCTGTATGGTACGTGGCTGGAGGTTGGGGCATCCGCATCTGTACCACCGGAGTAAATTACTTCCAGATAGCTGTTAGATCCGCCGGAGTTGTACGCATAAGTGTAAACATAAATGCTTGAAGTCATTCGAGCACCCATTCCGACAGTACCGGAATTTGATTGTGCGTTAATGATGTAGTTGTGTGAACCTGTGCTGGAGGAACAAGCAGTTCCTGCAGAGTTGGAATTGTCACAAAGTTCAGAGGTCTTCCAACCAGTTCCTTGAGCGTATGTTCCAACAGCAGCTGAATTACCAATTGAGGAAATCAATTTTCGCTCGTTTGTATTGGAGTTCGATCCAGACAATAAGTTCGTTGAGATTGAACCAGAACATGACGCTGAGGTGATAGCGTAGTCGTATCGAACGTCAGTTCCACAGGATTCCAGTACAGTTGATGTGATGGATGTACTTGAAGAGCTGCCGTATGCATAAGATACGTATTGCTTCCAATTCACTTCTTCAACTGTTGCACCTGTAGGTAAGGCGGAACTTGAGGAGAAGGTGTACTTGTGCCATGGCACGTAGTAGTAAGTACTGTAGTAACGGTACAAGTAAGAATATGTGTTGTCGTAACAGTATCCATAGTAGACATAACAATATCCACGGGCTCCACTTGTGACCTTGATGGTTGGGTCAAGAGCGAGAGGGAACACTCGGTCTTCGGACATCAACCAATCTGTGTCGACTGCAGTGGTTAGGAGAACCATTGGACCGTACACTTGCACGAAGTATGTGCCGATGTAAGGTTCAGTGCTCGACTCTTCCATAACAACTGGCTCAGGGATGGTGGCCAGTAGTGCTCCGGATTCAGTCGAACGAATTTCTAATTCGCCTTGTGTTTGGGTGATTTCTTCACCAAGAGGGACACCGTCCATGAAGAGAGTGTAGCCCATAGGTAGACGGATGGTTTCAGTCATACCGAAGTATGCTGCAACGTCGTCAAGAACTGGGCGCTCTTCGATGATTAGATTTTGCTTAACTTGAGTGGTATCAACCGAGTAATCGAGAGCGAAACCTTCAGCGAGAGGATATCGGATTACATTACCGCCGACTTCGACATCGCCCATAGCAGGTGCAGCCTGGTATGGCTGAGGTGCTGTACCAGTGATATCGATTGTCATGAGCATAGGGTTCATACCGGTGATGATTGGATCCACAAACTGATTTGGTTGGACACTTACACCTTCTGAAAGTTCAGCACCAAAAGTGGTTATGAAGGAGTTCTCCTTCACTTCCCATCCCTCTGGTGTCGCCATGATGTTGAGGTTAATATCCTCAAAGGCGCCACTGTCAGCAAGGTAATGCACTGGCTCATCAGATGTGAGTTGTGCAATGTTTCCATCCTCAGTAAGGAAGGCCTTTGTGTTCGCTTGCCTCATACCCAGTAATTCCTGGGTGGCATCGTACTCATAGCTCGTTTGTTCGATGGCGGCTGGGAGCTTGAAGAAATCATCAATATCAGTTGTGATCTCTGCAACACTCACAGTATCGGTTGTTGTGTTATCTACTAGGCTTGTCATTGGCATAAATGCCATCAAAGCACATAGTAGAACGGCAACGCCGATTCCACCAATTGCGGTTTTCGTTTTATTATTCTTGTTTCCCAACATAGTCATTCACTCCATACGGACCGTATGCAAGTGCAACCACGCCCTCCGCTACTTATAGGAATTGGGGTACAAAATCTTTGAATCAATTGTTTCAAAGTGTAAATTAAACACGATACTGCGTAACATTTTGCGCCCTGAGTAGTACAAACAATTTGTAAAATGGGCAATCTATTTAATTCTGCTTTTACGATTTAACAAAATTAGATCAAATTACGAAAATAGACTCCCACCCATGATCAAAATAAAAAAAAGGCCGGGGAGGGCGCCAGAACGCCCTCCCCGGCGGCTTCTGCACACAGGAGTGTACAGATTACGACAGGAGATTACAGTGAGTTGCCTCAGTAATCCCAATCTTTCTCGTCACCTTCGCTTCCGCCTCGTGAGAGGATGAAAGCTCCAGCGATGAATGCTACGATGACAACGCCACCGATTGCACCCCAGGTCCAGCCTGGAAGTTCTCCACTTTCTGTGTCATCACCGTCAGTAGAATTTGTGTCGGTTGTACCGCCTTCATTCTCTTTGAAGAAAGGTGCATCAGCACCAGAATCAGAGTTCGAGGCTGCGTATGCCTTGTTTCCAAGAGCATCGACTGGCACCACTACGAAGTAGACAGTGTATTGACCAGGACTTGTACTCATCATGACATCTGCAGTAGTTGTAGCGGCGTCAGCTGTTGGAACACAGTTTGATGGCATCTCTGCTGCAGTGAATGATTCTCGGTTTTGAGAACAAACGTGCCACACTGCGACATCTGAAAGATCGTCGCCTGTTGCATCCCACTTAAGCGTCCACATGTCACCAGCTACAGTAACTGAGACATTTGCTGCTGCTGCGCCACCGTCAACCGCCTTATCAGCGACGACTGTTGCAGTTCCGACAGGAGTGCTGCATAGTCCATCATTGTTGCAGATAGCAACATCAATGGTGTAAGAAACACCGTGTGCAGTATCACTGTAGGAGTACTGGAATGTGTCAGAAGCCAAATCTGTTTCAAAGACAGTTGCATCAGCATCGTTTGAGATGCTGATCGAGAACTTCTCATCGGAGAGCATTGTTCCAGTCGTACCCCAGTTCATTGAGATTCCACCATTGTACTCTGCGTTAGCACTGAATCCACTAATCGATGCACTTGGTGCGTCCTTTGATTGGAGAGGAGCATCAATGAGCAAGAATTGTCCAGCTGGCAATACAGGTCCTGAAAGGACAGCAGATAGAACAGACTTGGTTGAATCCTCTTCGCTGTTTGTTGCTCCGTCTGCGAGAAGTTGAGTCAGTGTTGCACTCTTACAGTTGGTTGTGAACCAGAGAGACGAGGCGCTAAGACCTGAATCAAAGACGATGTCCATGCTGTGAGCAAGGACGTCGTTTGCTGCGTATGTGGTAACTGGATCGTAGTCGATGACTGCAACTGGCGTATACACACCCGACAATTCCCCTCCTGAAGAGTCCGGAAGGGTAATTCGGTCGCACGCAGTTACATCTCCATCTTCAACATCGACTGAGAACGCTGCCTTGCTGAAGTAGGTAATTGCGTAATCCATTGTAATTCCAGCAGCAGTCGTATCAGATGCGACTGCGTCGTTCCAGATCTCGACAATGAGTTCTTCTGTTACAGATCCGCCGTGAGCGTCTGCGACAGTGACCTTAACAGGGAAGGTAGTTACGAATTCCTGGATAACCGGGGTTGAACATGTACGTCCAACTCCACCAAGACCTCCACATCCTGCGAGAGGGGTGCTTGATGCACCACCAACCCAAGTGTAGGTCAGACCTTCGCCGTTTACGTCATCTGCATCAAAGACTGATACTTCAAACTCGAGCATGTTTTCCATACCGAGCATGAGATCGCCTTGTGTGACAAGGTCAAGGGAAGAAACAACTGGTAGATTGTTTCGGACTTCTTTCTCCATAGAGACTTGGTTGTTCGAAAGTTTCTGATCTGTCGTCTTTCCTTCCAATACGAGGTTTGCTTCGATAGTGTATGTTCCAACATCAAATTCAAGCATTGTGCATGCGTGACCTTGGTTGAAAGCCATAGGCCCAGTTCCAAGCATGTTGTGAGTGTATGAAGGCTCAACACCATCTACACATTCATTCACTATTTGAGTAATAACTTCATTCGTATCGAGGTTTGTGATTGTAAAGGTAACATTCCAATCGTACAATTCAGATGGAGATGAACCTCTGTGTTCAACAGAAGCATCAATGTACGAAGTACCTACTGAAAGATCGCCTGGTTCACCTGAACCGACGGAGTAGGTTGCAACACCTGTTCCATCGGAGTTGTATCCCTGGTTGACAGTGAGCATTGAGATACGAATATCATGGAAGGTTTGTAGAGCGCCCGTTACTTCATCAGCATTGTTGCTCGTGATATCATCACGAACAAACGCTTCTTCACAGAAGTGATTGTAGGTTGTGGATTCTGTTACCTCGTTACCTTCTGCGTCTGTCGAGTTAACGAAAACAACTTCTTGACAGGACACAAATTGTCCATAGAGTGAGTATCCGCCTAGTTCGACATCGATTGAATACGCTGCATCATCTCCGCTTGAATCTGGAAGAACTGAACCTTTGTATTCCCAGAGACCATTGTTTTGGCTGTTGGACATGACTGTTCGGATTTCAGTGAGGTTGTCAGCTGGATCTGAACCGTTTTCGTAAACAAGAACTGTTTGGTCGACTCCAACGTTAACAGAGTGAACAAGAGAACCGAGTGAAGCGTCCAATAAGTCAGTTCCATCTTCATCAGTTGCGCTGTCGAGGTCTCCGTTTACGTCGATGTTCATCGTGAGATCGTGGGTGATGAAATCTGAAGACCCGTTGAGTTGAACAGTGACTGTAAATGCTTTAGCACCAGCACCAGTTGCGACTGTGGAGCCGTCATCCCATGAAATATCGACTTCGATATCGAGGTAATCACGTACTTCAACGTATACTTGTTGAACGTCGTTTGTAGCCTCAACATCTTGGTCAGAATAGACCTCGATTTGAACAACATAGATACCAGCGAGTGGAGTCCATACGGCATTTGCACCAAAGTATTGGACCATTGTTTTTCCACCTTTGAATGTGCTTCCTGCTGCAAGAGATTGGTCATCGCAGACAGTTGTATCATCACAGATTACGTCAGGATTGTCCCATTCCAGGTCGTTCCCACTGCTGTCTTTTGCAATATTGAGCGGGTTACCATTTCCATCTGAATTCCAAACTTGTGCTTTGTAGCCAAGTTCAGTGATTGCAGTGTCACCAGAGTTTTGAATAAACACTTCGAAGGTCGTATCTTGGCCTACGAAGAGTTCATTGCGGCACGTTGGTTCGCAAACGGTTTCTTTCGGTGAAGTAATTGCAACGAGGTCTGCGTCAGCACCTGAACGGGCTCCCGTGTCCTCTACTACTTCATTTGTTTCTAGTTGTACGATGTCGATGTTTGCCATTAGGCTAGCAACCAACAAAAGCACAAGCATTACAGGGGTAATTTTTCTCATGTCATATCCTCCAATGGGGCGGTATCTCGCCCTACGATAAACGCCGTATATATACTATGGGTGCGATATTTATTGGAGATTTTTATTAAAATAATCCATCCGCTGAGTCCTTTGATTGTGACTCAGTCAAGGGTTTAAGATTTTAAGAACTGGAGCGTAATGCTTCCGAAGGAGGAATTTTTGATGCTGCTCGCACTGGACCAAGAGTGGCCAAGAAAACAAGAAGCCAGCCCCCCAGGAACATAACAATCGCAGTCCCCCATGGAAGAACCAACGACGCACCTTCTTTTTCCCAAACAGCAGAATGTAGACCTGTGTGGAAGAGCAAACCAACGACGATACCGTTGAGAATCCCAAGTAATGATACCCATGTAACCTCAAGGACATGGATCTTCATGACCATGCCTTGAGTGTATCCTATAGCCCTTAACATCCCGATGTGTTTCCGTCTTTCGGAAACCGATCTGTAGGTCACCACACCGATTCCAGCGATACCGATTATCAATCCGATGGAGAGATATCCTTCAAACAATGCTAAAATCGATAATACAAGCGATTGTATGAGTGCTACTTCTTCTGCTATCAGAGAGACTTGTATTCCTTCTTTTTCCAAGTCCAAACTCAACTGTTGACTCAATTCTGTGGCCGCTTCTCTTTCATCATTTGATTTCCCTGCCGCCTCATAATAGGAGACGCCTTCGTTATCAAATGTTGAACTGGCCATGCTCTCCGGCGAAACAGAAACATAGACTCTTGTGAGGTCACCATCATATTGCTCAATAACCGGTTCAGAAGGCATCCAAACACCTGCAGAGAACAAATATGACGACTGTTCAAGAATGCCGCCGACGGTAACAACACGTCGATGGCTTGGTTGTTTGGAATCAATAATTGTGATGTTTTCACCTACTTTGACTGGAAAGATCCCAATTGAAGTTCCATCAAGAGAGGACTCAAGGCCAAACGAAGCATCGACGAACACAACATCTGTTCGCTCATACATCGAAATCCAAGCTTCCTCAGAGGAATCGCCCAACCCATCATCCCAGATGTGGAGAGATATACCACCGTGATCGACAAAATCTTGGTCAACCCCACGGAGAATGTATGGCGAACGAGTTTCTTGGTCATCCTCGAGGAATGCTTGAGCTCGATACACCCTTCCTACAGCATCGATTTGGTCAATATCAGAGTTCTCCAAACCCCATTCTTCAACTGGACCTTCAAGTTGCAGAGGACGAGAACGAGAGGATGACAGCATGAGCTCGAACTCGCCTTCGGATTCTTCAACAAATGAACTGGAATAGTTATCAAATTGGAGCGTATAACCGCTTAGAACGATGACAGAGAATACAGTAATCGAAAACATACCCATCACCACAGCAGTTCGAAGTGGCTTCTGAAGAGGATAGGACAAGGCGACAGGAAGAGTTGGTCCGCTGGATAATTTTGGTAAACGAAGCAATCCACGAATCATCATTGGAGCAAGAGCTGCCAAAACAAATACACCTGCAAAGACTTGAACTAGACCAATGAGGACGAATGATAGTTCATTGGGAACCAGATCATTCCTCACAGGGTCGAAGTAAGACGGAAGCCCTGTCCAGACGAGGAGTGCAACGCCACTCCAGCCAATCGTTTTGCGAGGTGCTTCTCGGAAGACCGGCAATGTACCATCGATTTTTCTCCGTGCCCGAAGAACGGGAATGACCCAGAACAAAATCGGCATTACCAGTAAGATACCACTGCATCCAAATAGAATCCACATTGAATGGGCAACGCCTTCCCCTCCAACGAAGAACAGCCCTAAACTGACGAATGCAACGCCAGCCATGAGAATCAAAAAGATGTACATCGCCCATGGTACGTGTTTAGGGATACGCTGAGGAACGCTCTTCAACGCATGTACGATGATCAAACGTGACGACCAAAGAGCCGAGAAGAACAATGTGAGTATTGAGAGGTGGAATCCCCAGAACCAGCCTGAAGCAAGGGATGATGAATCCACGTGAAAGGTAAACACATCCGTGCCTGCATTTGCAAAGACACTTGAAAACCCGATTCCAATGAACCAAGCCAGACCCATACCGAGTAACGAGCCAACACCACATCCAAAGAATGCAGCGATTGAGCCTTCAATCATGGTCATGTAGCGCAGATCAGAGCGCGTAAATCCAAGTGCTCTAACCGTTGCATACTCCTTTTGTCGGACATCGACCAACATCATCACGATGGTTACGACAAGAAGAACTCCAGCGGCAATAGTAAAGGAGCCAAACACGAGGAACATTGCCGAAAGTACACCTGATGATGCTTCTGCTTGTTCCATTGCGTCAAGTTTTACGGTTTGAATTGAAAGAGACATTTCTTCAAATCCAACCAGTTGGTTAAGATGCTCTTCGATTGCGATTTGTTCTTCAGGAGAGACTGAACCAAAGACGAGCATCGATCGCTCATCTTCTTCAGCAACAGCCAACGTTTCACCATCACGGATATTGATTAAACCGAGGACAACTGATTCCAGTTCCGATAACTGAGAGAGTTGATCGTTTTCTGTGAACGAACCATTGATGTTGAGGCGTTGAGAATCATCAGAACCAAAGGCGAATTGGAAGAGACCCGAGGCGTTTAGCGAACCATTTGCAACATCGGAAATCATTTGCAATCGATCGCCGATCATTAACTCAGTCTCGGTTACATTTAGCGAAGGAACATCACCATCGATTGCGAAAAACATCTGAGGGAGTGTTCCAAAACCTCCTGCATCTGAAAGAATCGGGAGACGAATTGACTGTATCGAACCATCGGCAATCGCCCGTACAATAATTCCTGGCGATTCTATACACCAAGCTTCTTCATTGTTCACGACGGACCCTTTTCCAGTGACACACACTGGATGAGAACTCACCGGTGAATCTGGCCACTCGGATTCAGAAATCTGGACAAAGTTTGTTTCTTCTCCACTCCATCCTCGTTTGTAATAATCCACGGAAAGAAGACCTTCGACTTTCAAAAAGAGTTCATTCGATTGGAATTCCAAATCCCAATTCAAGACTGTTGAAGGAGCATCGATGTTGAGTGTGAGAGGAATTTCTGAACCATTCGAAAGATTACCAAACCACAAAGAACGATTTACACCTTCTTCAAGGGCAAACCATTCATCGGTGTTAAGTTCTACAGCCACAATTTCCTTGTCCTTCAGCAGTCGAACAGTCGTATCTTCGTCTGAACTGTTTCCGAGAATGAGACCTGCATCATATGAAGCGAAACCATATCCATTGTCGATGCTAACATCGGTAATGATGGAACCTGAAGGGACGCGCCAAACCCATGATTCACCATCGTTTCGCTCATAGCCAAATCCACCAGAACCCCAGTGCCAGATGGCATCTTCTTCAGAAACAACACCATTCACATCCCCATCGGCAAGTGTCAACAACTCTGAACCATTTGCCTCTAGGCTGATCAACGGTACTTGCAACACCTCAAGTAACGATGTATCTCCTATCAAATTACTTTGATTCTGTTTAATTGAACGTACAAGGGATGCCTGTATTCGACCTAACCCTTGAGAAGAAGCGATGGTGAAGGAATCAATTCCATCATCGGTCAAAAATTGCAACCCTGAATCTTCTGCATCAATCGTTTGATTCAGCGCTACTTCTAGTTGCTCAATCAATGGAGAGTACCCGTTTCTTGTCTGGTCAACACCCTGTATTGCCAACCGAATTGTAGTTACATTTTGACCTGCCTGTTGGAGATTCTGTGCAGTTTGGAGATCGGTGAAAACGGCAGGTGCTGTTGTTCCTGCAAGTTGGCCCTGGTTCGCCATGGAAACAACATCATGAATCAAAAAGGAATCTGTTGTACGTTCAATACCGTCATCAGAACGAACAAACCAACCAAGTTCAATTTCGTCACCCTTTCCTATATCCAATTCTTGAGAAAGTGCCTGATTGATGACGACAATCGAGCGGTTTGAAAAACGGCTTGCTTCTTCAAGTTCGTACCAAGTTAAGCCAGTTGATTTGGAACCAATAATGGCATCTTCTTGATGTTCTAAAGCAAACCAAGGAACGTTTGGCTCAGCAGACCCACTCTCCGTTTCTACCGAGGCTGAAACAATCCTTCCTGCTTGGATGGAATCAACCCCATCGACGTCCTGGTTGCGAAGGTCATCGGCAATCGATGAAGGGATTTCGACAATCTGTCCAGTTGTGGAATCGTATCCTGAAATCACGATATCAGTAGAACCCCATGCTGCTTCAACTTCCTTACGCACTGTCTCATCCAAAGAATCACCAACAATGAGAGAGGAACTAATAATCGCAGAACCAATCATCAATCCAGCCATGAGTAGGGCTGCTTGTCGCTGACGCCGACGCAGTTGTTGCCATGCAAGTTTGAAGACAAGAAGTCTTCTGGTACTGAGTAAAGCTTGAATTCCTAAGAGGCTCAAAACACCAAACATAGCACTACCAACAAAAACTGTGGCTGAGCCAAGGTTGAACCAATCGAGAACAAAATGCGATAGAATTGAATCAAGGAGAGGGACAACGACGATGATAGCCTGACTTTTGAAAGAACAATCATGGCGGAGTCCGATTGCTGCGATGCTCGCCAATACCAATATGACGAAACACAAGAGCAGCAAGGCAATCAAGTTCATTCCTCCTCAGATGCCAGAAGAAATTTCCCATCTGCCATCTGAAGGATTCGATCGCATTGTTCTGCAATCGAATGATCATGGGTCACAATGAGAAAGGTCGTGTTTCCAACTTTGCACAAGGTTCGCAACAATCCAATTATTGATTCAGATGTTTCAGTATCGAGATTTCCTGTAGGCTCGTCACATAGAACAATGGCCGGGCGGTGGACAACGGCACGTGCTACGGCAACTCGTTGTTGTTGTCCTCCCGAGAGTTCTGCAGGACGATGGTGCAGGCGGTCCCCCAATCCAACTGCTGTGAGTGCTTTTGACGCTTCATCTCTTGCATTTACGGATGTTTTCCCTTGCAGGAGGAGAGGTAGCTCAACATTCTCTAGAGCAGTCATAACTGGCAGGAGATTAAATTCCTGAAAAATAAAGCCCATATTGGACCCTCGGACCCTCGTTCGAACATCATCATTGGAACCGTAAAGGTTCTGACCATTAATTGAAACAGAACCTGAGGAAGGTTCATCGATTCCAGAAAGCACGTTGAGCAAAGTGGTTTTCCCACATCCAGAAGGGCCCATGATAGCCACCATGGTTCCTTGTTCAACATCAAGAGATACATCCTCTACAGCCTTGATGACAGATTCTCCCGATTCGTAGAGTTTCCACAAGCCTTCCGCCTTCAGTGCTAACGCCATGCAAAACGATACGGCTGCGTATTGATAAACTACCGCATGAATCCTGATGCATGACCGAAGTTGCAGGGTACGTACGCGTGCTGGCGTTTGGCCCAATTGCTGAAGCGATTGGGTCCAGGACCTCGAAACTGGAGTGGCACCAAGGAATGAGTATCGAAGACGTGATCCATGCCCTAGACATGGGTCATTGGATTGGCCAAGGCCTGGCTGTGGCTCTAAACGGAGAACGATGCCCACTCGACATCCATCCGCAGCAAGGTGATGAAGTCGCTCTTCTGCCTCCTGTGTCTGGTGGCTGAACCTTACATTTCGCCCTCGTGCGATGGTAACCCTTGAAAGCAAGAACCTACAGGACTGGATAGGGAATACAATGGCATTCAGTCCGGGTCCACTCGAAATCGTCATCCTACTGGCCATCTTCTTCATCCTGTTTGGTGCTGAACGATTACCAAAAATGGCAAATGCCCTTGGTCGTTCGAAAGGTGAATTCAACAAAGGACTCTCTGAAGCAACAACTGCTGCCACAATCGCCGATCTAGAAGCAGGTGGGAAAACCCCTGACCAGATACTAATGGATCGTGCAAAAGCGGTTGGAATTGATCCTGAAGGTATGCCTGTTGATGAATTGGAAAAGAAAGTCAAGGCCCTTGAAACTCTTACAGATGAAGAGTGATTAGCCTCGTTTCAATTTCATCGGCGAACCGCATCGATCACAGAGTTGCACATCATCTTTTTTCGATTGTTTAGCATTCGGAGGCACGTCTTCTTCTGCTCTACAACCAATGCATCGTAAGATCCATTTCCACTGTTTCTTACCACCCTTTGTCAAAACACCTTCAACGGGAATTCCTGCTTTATGAGCAACATTTTTCATTCGATAATCATCAGTAACCAGGGGAAGATTTTGGTCGATGGCTAAAGCGAGGACATCCAAATCCACCTCAGAAAGACGAGGAAGATCACCCGTTTCAGAGGCTATTTCTCTCGCCCTTTGGAGGGAGACTTCGAGGGGCACTTGCCAGTTGAGTGATGCTGATTCCATCAACATTGAGCGTTGTTCATCAACTCTGAACAACTCTTCTTGTTGAGAAAAAGCAACAATTCCACCACGGCATCGCTCAACTGGCCAATGAAGCAAGGCAGCAGTATCGAGCACGCGCATTGTATTTTGCTGGAGAACCGATGTAAAGAAGGCACCGATGACCCATATGCTCAAGAAGCAACATCCGTACCAAGAACCATGATTGGCGAAGAGGTTATACTCGACTTCTTCGAATCGTTTGGCCCTTTGGCGTTAGCCCTTCTCTCATTCACTGAGGCGATTATCCAGCCGATTCCACCTGACGTGTTGTTCTTACCAATGGCTTATGATGCAAGAAACAACGAAGGCCTCCTGATTTGGCTTTGGTTTGTCGTTACTGTTTCTTCGGTTCTTGGAGCAGTTATTGGTCACGCCCTTGGAAAACGATATGGAACCAAGTTAATCGATAAATTTGGCAAGCCACATCATCGACAACAACTTGAGAGAATGTTCGAGCGATATGGAACACTTGGAATGTTTATCGCTGCAGTCTCTCCCTTGCCCTACAAGGTCTTTGGATGGATGGCAGGTGCCAGTGATATGAAATTACGACCGTTTATCATTGCTGGAATTTTTGGACGTGGCCTTCGATTCGGACTTGAAGCACTTTTTATCCTCATCTATGGGGAATCAGCAATGAGAGCAGCCGAATGGGTACTTGAACGCGAATTATTGATGGGAGTAACCCTTGTCATTATTCTTGTCACAGGTGTTTGGTGGCTTAAGAAAAAGAAGAGTAACATGCCAAGTCAACAGGAATGAAATCCATGGGACCGGGTCATTTACCAGGGTTTCCACTTTGATGGAACCAAGCATTGATGATCCGTGATTCTGCAATTTGAAGATGTTCCGCAACCGTACCTTGCTTGAGTCCCATAGAATCAGCAATATCTCTTTGCCGGCATTTTCGAGGAGCATTATAATATCCCATCGTGATAGCTGTCTCTAACACCTCTTTTCGCCTCCTAGGAAGACCAGGGGCTGTGTCCCATTGACCTTGAAAATTATTGTTAACGCTTATTTGGAAGGCATTCCCCAAGAGAGTGATCAACTTATTTCGTGAATTTGCCAATCCACTCGTACTCCCTTCGATTGTTAAGGTAAGATGTTCATGATCAAGTATTGTAGGGGATATAGGCCAGGCGTTTTCAAACATTGACATTATTTCGACAATGGGGCCTGTCATCTTTGCCGAAAAGATAGCAGTCGAATCATTCACCTCAAAACGATCAATGATTTCCAACCCTTCATTTTTGGTAAATGCGTCAAACATTTTACGATCTTTTAATGAAGTTTTCAAAAGATAAACGGGTTCATCAGTAGATGAATTAAATTCCTTAAGGAATTCAATTGTTTCGAATAATTCCAGCATCTTTACCCCTGGAAAATTGAGCTCTTTTCCGAGCAAAGTCGAAACTTTTATTTGCATCACTCCAAGCATGATGCCTCTGATGATAGGTCACTACTATATATGCTCTCAGATGCAAATTCATGAACAAAATCCATGATTTCAATTGGTGCTCGTGCCGGGATTCGAACCCGGGTCGGCGGGATGAAAACCCACTATGATGGACCTGGCTACACCACACGAGCCGCTGTTTCTGCCGACCAATCTCTTGTTCATAACCGTTGGCCATGCAAAGGCTAGGCAAGTGTACCATTTTGGAAGTCCAGAACGGCTTGGTGTATCTCTTCTCGAGTGTTCATTACAAACGGACCATAGCGAGCGATTGGTTCGTTTAATTCAGGGCCTCCCATAAGGAGGAATTCAGCACCTTTTTCGCCTGTTGTAAATTCAATTTTATCGCCATTGGTCAATAGACCTAACTGACCGTCTTCAACTGTTCTCCCCTCAATTGAAAGAGCACCTCCAAAGACATATGTCATCACATTAAGATCAGATTGTATCGAATGCGAAAACGAACTGTTCGGTTCCATTTTGACATGAATGAGTTGAATTGGAATGACGGTATCGATGACTGCAGACACACCTAATGCCTCTCCTGCAATAACTACAGCATTGACTAAGCCATCGTCACTAACAGCTTTTGGAATTTGATTTGCAGGGATGTCTTGATACCGGGGCTGCATCATTTTATGTTCAGAAGGTAGGTTTACCCAAATCTGGAATCCGTGTGTGAGGCCACCCGTTTCAAAGAAATCATCTTGTGGTAACTCGGAGTGAATGACACCTCGTCCAGCAGTCATCCACTGCACATCTCCTGGATTAAGATCACCTCTATTCCCTGCACTATCTGCATGCTGCATTGCTCCTTCAAGCAGATAAGTCACCGTTTCAAATCCTCGATGTGGATGGTCAGGAGCGCCTATCGCTTCTCTCGGACCCCATTCCACAGGACCCATTTCATCAAGAAGTAGGAATGGACTCATCAGAGATCCCATTGCAGCAGGTCTGCGTACAGGGAAACCTCCTCCTTCGAGTGTTCGGTGCGTTGGCGCTGTCATACGTACTGATCGATTTGTCATTGTATCACCCTATCGACAAGGTCATCCATTGTGGACTGAGAAAATGGTTTCGAACTATTTAGGGTCATTGAACGGCCAATGACGTTGCTTCCTAAAAACGAGAATTGTTGCCTCATAGCCATTAAGCAATGTGCACCACCACCACCGCTGTGAGTAGCAAGCAACACGGTTCTATTGTTGAACAAAATACGGAAGTCATCGCATCTTACAGAGAGCCAGGCGATGCAGTTGTTGACCGTAGGAGGAGTCAGACCATTGTATTCAGGAGCACAGACGACAAGGGCTGAAGCCTTCATGATCAAATCTGAAAGTGAACTTGTATCGGGAACTGCATCCAGATTCTTTTCGGTTAGAGGTGTATACAAGGGCCAATCTAATTCAGTCAGGTCAACAACCTCTGCATTCAAATTTCTACTTGTGAACGTTTCTTTGAATGCATTGGCGAGTGTGAGGTTCTTACCTGATGATGCAGATAGAATGAGGACACTCTCAACCATGACCTTACCAGCGAACTAAGATATATCAATCGTTGGTATTTTCCTCGTTACCATGACTTTATGAAGGGAAGGCTTGAGAAATGAACATGTTCGTTGAGCTATTAGAGAAACATCAAGGCCAATTCCTCGTCTTCACTGGAAAGTTCTGCGGATTTTGCACAGCTGCAAAGCGATTCTTAGATGGAAAAAAATTATCATACATTGAAGTCTCATTCGACAGCGAACCATCTCAATTGAGAGAGGAAGTTGTTGAAGCAACCCATCACCGAACTGTTCCAGTCATCTTTGACCTCAGGACTGAAGAGAGAATTTTCATCGGTGGATTCGATGAACTAACCAAGTATCCACTGTGATCACACAAGATTCTCAAGCCAATTCTTCAGAATCTCATGATGTTCTGTTGGAATCATGTGTCCTTTTCGATGCTCAACGAGTTCAACAGGCCAACCTGCTCCTTCAAACAAATGAGCAACGGCCCATCCGTCTTCAATAGGGACACGTACGTCCCGAACACCATGCATCCAGAACATGTGCTTTGAATCCAGTTCTTCGAGACGTATTCGTAATTCCATTGGTCGAACCAAGCGAGTACCCAATGCTACGAGGCCAATGATTCGATCTGCAAGAGGCAGTTGCAACATTTCTTGCGCCATTGCACCGCCTTGAGAGAAGCCACCAACGACCAGCGGACCTAATGGCGCTTCTTCTGAAATAAGTTTCTCCAGTTGAGACAAGGAGGAGTCGACATCCATCAGTTCCCTACGCGAGAGTTGCAGCCTTCGAATAACGTCAGGGTCATCATCCTCATATCTCCACCATGTGTTCCCACGGGTTGGGTGCGAGAATCGTGCATCAGGCACAAGTAAGGTCCAACCATCTGGAAGAATCTTCTCGGCAAATGGCCTCATCATTTCAGCAGTACCTGTCATACCATGCATCATGACAAGCGTTGGCAAGAAAGCACCTCAGAGCGTCCATTGGAACACAAGTGCTCCAGCCACACGAAGGTGAATGTAGGAAGATGGGCCACGTACAGTTACAGTTAGTGAATATTCGCCAGAATTGGATGGAATCGTACCAATAGCCCCCTTTTCAGTTGCCCCAGAACCCCAAGCACGGGTAAGTGGTGATGCTCCAGCATGATCTTTCATTGTCAATGAGCCAGATGCGGGTCCGTTCGATGCAATCTCCACATCGAGATACCAGACGAGAGTGTTCCAGTCCCCTTCGGATGGATGTCCGGAATCAAGGAACGTGTCGTAGATTTCCTGGTCGTTTTCTTCATACATTCGATCAATGAGATCTCTAGCGCGGTAAAAGAACACATCACCTTCGTAATTCGAACGAGCAATATTGAGATCCATTCGCAATTGTATGACCCCATCTGAATCTCGCCAGACAAAACGTTCCAAGAAATTCTTACTTCCACTGAATGTGTAATCCAATTCATGTCCTTCATCAGATTCTGCGCTAACACGCACATTTCCATTTGTAATCGAATCCGTATTTGCAGTCCACTCTTGACCAAAGAGTGTGAAACTCCATTTCTGATCAATCGACCATGGGAAAGCAAAGACTTGTTGCGGTTCTCCGTTCTCGTATACTGAGAGTCCATCGATGGTCATGCGACCAAGGAATGGGTTGTGATTGATGACAGCATGGCGTTGAGCTTCTCTCTCTGAAGAGATTCCAAGCACATAGTTACCTTCACCATCATCTGTTTCTGCAACAACCAATCGGGCGCTATCTTCGCCAAACTGAGGCGTTATGAATGTGTAAAGCCAATTGTCTCCAATCTCCCAAACAGGTAATTGCTTCTGGTCATCAGTGGTCGTATCTGCTTCTTCAGCAGATTCAGAGTCACTTAAACATCCTGCGAGAACACTCGTACACAGGAGTAGCAGCACCAGAAAAGGTGCTTTTAGCCTTCCAGTCATGAGACTCCGTACAGACGCTTCTTCAAGAGTCTAACGCTTTGATAAGAATCAAAGAAGTCCAGTCTCTGTGAGTTTACCAGTTCCAGCCATAACGACTGCTACGATAGACATCAACTTGATGAGAATGTTCAATGATGGACCGGATGTATCCTTGAATGGATCTCCGACAGTGTCACCGATAACTGCTGCATCGTGAGCCGCATCGCCTTTCTTAGCACCGTCAATGTGGCCTTGTTCGATTGCTTTCTTTGCGTTGTCCCAAGCACCACCAGCGTTAGCCATGAAGAGAGCCATGAGAACACCTGTAACCAGAGATCCGGCAAGAAGACCACCAAGAGCGTTCCAACCAAGTGTGTATCCAACGATGACTGGGGCAACAATTGCTACAACACCAGGGCCGACCATTTCTCGAAGAGCAGCCTTGGTTGAGATGTCAACACAAGTTTGTGAGTCTGGCTTGACGCCTTCCTTACCTTCGAGAAGTCCTGGGATTTCCTTGAATTGGCGTCGGATTTCAACAACCATGTCGCCAGCAGCCTTTCCGACTGAAGTCATTGTCATAGCAGCAACAACGAACGGAAGTCCACCGCCAATCAATAGTCCGATAACAACCATCGGTTCAGTGAGTTGCAAGTTGAGCAGGGAAAGACCTGTGTCTGCATCAGTTCCGATTGCTGCGGTGTATGCTGCGAACAATGCAAGTGCAGTTAGTGCAGCAGAACCGATTGCGAATCCTTTACCAACAGCAGCAGTTGTGTTTCCAATTGAATCCAGTTCGTCAGTAATCGCACGAACATCCTCTCCAAGACCGCTCATTTCTGCAATTCCACCAGCGTTGTCTGCAACTGGACCGTATGCGTCAACAGTCATTGTAACACCAACTGTTCCAAGCATACCCATTGCAGCCATAGCAATACAATACAATCCGTATTCTTCACCACCAAATTCGTTGGCTCCAAGAATACCCAGGGAGATCAGGACCACTGGAATAAACGTGGACATCATACCAACAGACAATCCTGCGATAGCGTTTGTTGCAGGTCCTGTCTTGGACATTTGACCAATGTGAGGAATTGCTTTTGGCTTGATTCCGAAGACTGGTTCGATACCAGTATAGTATTCGGTAACGAGTCCGATGAGGATTCCGATAACACTTCCAAGGACGACTGAATGCATGATTCCGTATTCGACGTTGATGAGGTCTTGTTGGATAGCGAGGTAACCGCCTGCCCAGAACAAAGCCGCTGCGATGAATGTAGTGTTTCGCAGGGCCGCTGCTGGGTCTTTTCCGTTCTTGAGGAAGGACATTGAGAACACACCGATGATGGATGCTGTGTATCCAATGAATCCGAGAAGAATTGGAAGAAGTACATAATCCTCAGCGGTACCAACTGCGAAATCGTTTGCGATAATCATGGCAGCAATAATTGAACCTACAAAGGATTCGAAGATATCTGCGCCCATTCCTGCGACGTCGCCGACGTTGTCTCCGACGTTATCTGCGATAACACCAGGGTTACGAGGATCGTCTTCAGGAATACCTGCTTCGACTTTACCGACCAAGTCAGCTCCAACGTCAGCAGCCTTGGTGTAGATACCACCGCCTACACGAGCGAAGAGGGCAATGGATGAAGCACCCATACCGAATCCTGCTGCAGCACTGACTGGATTCATTGTCCCATCAGTTGCTTCCCCTGCACTGAGCCAGAAAGCGATGAGCGAGATACCGAGAAGACCAAGTCCACCAACTGAAAGACCCATGACGGCTCCTCCGTTGTAGGATACGGCAAGTGCACCTGCTTGGCCGTCGTTCTTAGCAGCCATAGCAGTTCGACCGTTGGCCGATGTTGCTGCACGCATTCCGGAGAATCCTGCAAGAACAGATGCAATTGCACCTGCGAAGAATGCTATTGCTGTATCGAGATCGTTCAGCCAAGCAAGGACTGCACCGACGACGACTACGAATATCGAGAGAACTTTGTATTCTGCAAACAGGAACGCCATAGCTCCTTTTTGAATTTCATCAGTAATATCTGCAACAACTTCGTTGTCAATCTTTACTTTGTTTACTTGTTGATACAGTACAAACGCAATTACAAGTCCTACAAGACCTGCTCCTGCTGCAATCATTGGTATATTATCCATCATTTTAGAACACCTGTATCTGCGCCCACCAAAGAATCCTTCATAAGTGGTTCCCTCTGTTTACAGGCTCAAAAGGCATGTTTCAGAGGGTTAATCTGTATTCGGAGTAGCAGAACGGATACCAATCGTTGAAAGAGGGGGAATGCTTGGGGTGAGTCATGGGCATTACCGCAGAAGAGGTCCTTGCAGAGATTGGGCCAGTGCAGGAAGTCCTCGATGCTCACGATGGAGTTGTAACTGTCCATGATACAAGTGGTGGCGTCATTATGCTCTCTCTTGATGGTGGATGCAACGGATGTTCATCAACACCAATGACTGCCATGCAGATTTTCTACTCTTTGAAGAAACTCGACTCTGTCAGCGATGTCATCTTCATCAACGGGGAACTTCCAGAATACATGCGTACATTCATTGATCAAAAGATGGAAAAAGAAGCGCTAGAAGGCTCATCCGAAGAACCCGGTGAAATCATTTGATCACTCTTCTTCAGACCTTTTATTGATGCTATGAGGATTAGCACCAAATGAGACATTCTCGCCCTTGATGTTCATTCTCGCTGCTATTGCTAAAACGATGCAAACAATTGAAAGTGGCTTTGGGAGGTAATTCGAACCCCAGAGCGAACCGCCAGCAAGCGAGAGCCACCAAAGCGATGCTGCTGCGAGCAAAAGACAAGTGAAGATGATGTTTTGAACAACCAATTCTGCTTTCTCAGAACGTGAAAAGGTAGCGACAAACATGAACAAGAATGCTGAAATTCCACAAAACGATTGGACTAGAAACGAGATGATGTCCACATCGACCATGACGATTCCACACCACTGGGGTTTTTGAAACAATCACTTGCCATCCTTTTTTACCCGTGGGCATTTGAATAGAATATGGCCGGAAGCGGATTCAAATTACCGAAGGCGAGACCAAGCGGCCCGCCGTTCTTTTCAAGAAATCAAGTCGCAGGAGTATTGCACCAAGTCGCTGTCTTATTGGAGTTACAAGGCGCCAATGTATTCAGGGTTCGATCCTATCAAAATGGAAGTCGTCTACTCGGAACATTGACTGAGGATTTGCATGAACTTGTTGTCACTGGCCGCTTGTTTGAGATGAAAGGTATCGGGAAAGGCCTTGGTTCTGCTCTGTCACAAGCAATACTCGAGGGCGAATGGCCAGAGGATTGGCATCGCTTGCACAACGACACGCCTCAAGGCCTCATCGAAATGCTTGGGATACCAGGACTTGGCCCAAAGCGAATCAAGTTGATGCATACGGAACTTGGAGTAGACTCAATCGCCAAACTCAAGGAAGTGGCTGAAGAAGGTTTGATTGCCCCAATGAAAGGATTCGGTAAGAAGACTGAGCAACGTATGCTCGATGGTATCGAATTACTTTCACGATTCCGTGCCCGTCGTCGTCTTGATATTGGCTTGAAATATGGTACTGCTTTTGAACAACGTATCAGAGAAATACCGGGAGTTGAACGAGTTCAACTTGCAGGCAGTGCACGACGAAGAAAAGAGACCATTGGGGATCTTGATATCGTCGTGGGAGTCACACCTGAGCACCATGAAAGCGTGGCAAATGAGATTCTTGCCTTGCACGGAATTGCTGATGTTAAAGGCGCAGGAGATTCTAAAATCAGCCTGATTCTTGAAGCAAGTATATTCGAAGATGGATTCTCAGTAGGCCATATTGATGCGAATGTATTGGATGCAATCGGCGGTGATGATTACGAACAGTTGGAAAGCGCTGGAACAATTGATGCCCAAGTTCGACTGGTTCCTCCAGAGATGTTTTCATTCACCCTAGCATACTTCACAGGAAGTAAGGAACACAATATTGCAATGCGCCAGCGAGCGATAGATCGGGGATTACGTCTCAATGAATTCGGCTTAATTCCAGAAAAGGAAGTTGGGGAACTCAAGGGAATCGAAGCTGCTCAATTCTCACTTCATGCTATGACCGAAGAAGACATTTATGCTCATCTCGACATGCAATGGGTTGCTCCTGAATTGAGAGAGGACATGGGGGAAATGGACGCTGGAAGTCAGAAAATGCTGCCCAATCTATTGGAATTACCCTCGATCAAAGGGGCATTGCACAATCATACAGTCGTATCAGATGGTGAAGCCACACTTGAACAAATGGCTGATGCTGCTCAATCGTTGGGATGGAATTGGCTTGGTATAGCCGATCACTCGCCTACATTGAAAATAGCCAATGGTGCGCCTGCAGATCGTCTTCTTGAACAAGGCCAAACCATCAAACAATACAATCAGAACTGGCTCGATGATGGCGTTAACTTCAGACTCTTCCATGGTGTTGAATCCGATATTTTGCCGGGCGGGAAGTTAGATCATCCTGATGAGGTGCTCAAAGAATTGGATTACGTAGTCGCTTCAGTTCATGCCATGACAAAATGGAGAGGAAGAGATGAAAATGAGAATACAGAGGAGTTACTCAAAGTCCTTGAACATCCAGCAGCCACAATCATAGGACATCCTACAGGGCGAATCTTGCAAGGAAGAGAAGGCTACGAAGTGGACGTATACCGAGTTATCGATGCGATGGCGGAACACATTAATGACGGAAAATTCAAGGCGATTGAATTGAATGCAAGCCCATACCGATTAGATATTGACTACAGACTCTGTAAGTACGCTAAGATTGCTGGAGTCCCAGTGGCAATCAGCCCAGATGCTCACTCAACCAGAGGATTAGCCGATATTCAATATGGAGTTATGACAGCTCGAAAGGGATGGTTGGAAGATAATGATGTCCTCAACACCATGAGTGGAGATGCGCTGGCTCAACAACTCGCCCTACAATGAAGCAATAGTTCATGAATCAGTAGCAGGTGGTTTAGTCATGCGACTCACTCGGACACTCATCATAGGAGGACTCATGGTAATACCTGGACTCTTTCTTGGGCTGCTCGTATGGTATCTATTGGGCCAACCTCAAGACGGCGAATCTCAACTTATCGAGATATTCGCATGCAACCTCATTCCTCTTGCAAGTATAGGATCTGGCCTCTTTTTCGGCTGGGTAACAGGTTCCGAATACGCTGAATAGGTGGCTTCATTATGAAGCGAAGTGAGAAAGCAGAACGCATCCAGCACATGCTCGAATCCTTGTACCCTGAGACACCAGTCCCTCTGGACCATGAGTCCTCGTTCCAACTCCTCATAGCGGTACTCATGAGTGCTCAGACAACTGATTTGAAAGTGAACGAAGTTACACCAGAATTGTTCAAACAAGGCCCAACTCCCGAAAAAATGGCTGCGCTAAAAGTAGAACAAATTCAAATTCTCATTAAACAAGTTGGACTTGCTCCAACAAAAGCCAAGAACATCAAACGACTCTCTGAACTCCTTATCGAACGTCATGATGGTGAAATCCCGAACACGTTTGAAGAACTCGAGGCATTACCGGGAGTGGGTCATAAAACCGCTGGAGTTGTACTTGCACAAGCTTTTGGAATTCCTGCATTTCCTATCGACACCCACATACATCGACTCGCAGCTCGCTGGGGTTTGTCCAATGGAAGTAACGTTGAGCGAACCGAAAAAGATCTCAAAGCCGTATTCCCAAAAAAGGCTTGGAATGACTTACATCTGCAAATCATTTTCTTTGGAAGAGAATACTGTCCTGCTCGATTTCATGATTTGACAACTTGCCCAATATGCTCATGGGCTGCTACGAAGAAAAGAATCTCCGAAGAAGAACAGAGGAATCGGCCAAAAGGCAGACGCTAAAGTAAACGGATTGTTTTTCCTAACATACCATCTGATTAACGATGGAGCGTTAACTAAACTCCAAACACTGATGAAGCCCCATCGAGCAAAACTGCGGTAATCCAAGAGGTGATTCCCGCAATCCATAGCAATTGAATGGCTTGACCGGCAGCACTTGTTTTACCGCCACCACGCAATCGAGTGGCAATCGCTGAAACAGCGATGATTTGGCCCAAGACAAGAATCGAGACAATAATCTTGAACATACGAATATTTTCTTCAACAGAATTTGCATTTTCCATAACAGGAAGTGCAATACCAGAACCAAAGTCTTGCAACGCTCCAACATCAGTAGATGCAAGACCTGTCGCAACACCTGCGATCGCTTCTCCAAGTTGAAGTACAATCGAGATGGTCACGTTTAGCGAGGTTACGCTTGCAATGAGAAGACCAAGGGCAACTCCCCACATCGTATTCGCAGAAAGCGCACGTCGGCGTCTTAAGGACAGAAGGTTACCCACAGAACGAGAAACCATTTCTGCTGTCGAAGCAGGTTTGCCGGATGATTGTGCTCCTTCGATGTAGATGCGAGTGTAGCGAGAAATGACGGCAGAATTGGTATCTGCATTGAAATAATCCCAGGCACGATCGGAATCAATACGTGTTGATAACCGCTTTTCAAGTCGGTCAATTGAATAGTCGAGCATACCAAAATCAACACCTCGGAGTGCTTTGATTGTTGCAGAAGGTTCTGCACTACGCGCCTGAGCAGTACCGCCTAACGCACGAATAAAGTCTGGATAGGCGGTATCTCTTCGCAATACGTTTGTTTCTTCTTTGCGAATTAACCAAGCAGGTACGAGGAGTGGAGAAAGAGGAGCGGCAATTAGAATGAGTCCATATCGGTCCCATTGACTGCTGATTGCTTCCCATGAACTGGCAACGACATAGACTGTCACCAACAGAAGGGACAACGACACTGCAGCCGAAGCAAGCAGTGCTCTTCTGAAATTTATTCGAAACGGAGTTTCCAACTCATCCCGGGCAAAGATGAGGTCTCGAGGAATGGTTGCTCTAAAGGCCATCATGGCTGCAGCTTGAATGATGATGAAAAGGAATGAGGCAAGAAGTAAGAAACGAAGCCGTGCTGCGATTTCAATCGGAGCATCGTTTTCCCCTCCCACTTCGAACAAGACAAGATGAATTCCTGCAATAACCAGTCCAAACAGTCCCGCTGTGACCATTGAAACATAGATTTCTTGCATTGTATCAACGCTTTCCAACCTGGTATCGTAGAGTGTGTTGTACTGTTCTGCGACAGTTTCTTGCTCTGAACGCATAAATTCGTCAATAGGTTGTCCTGCTTCAATCGAAAACGCCATTCTGTCGAGGAAATCGGTCCAGAGTGGACTTGGACTTTGTTGTGCTACGATACGAGCTGCCTCAGGCAAGGACGTATTCCACTTGTCAACAAGTGTCTCAATCTTTTGTACTTCAGATGCTAATTCACCATAATCTCTCATTTGCTTGAGGATATCGAAGATAGTCTGCGCACCGACTTCTCCAAGAGATAAAATACCCATACGCGTGATGAACATGTGCATTTCTCGCTCGATCATATTCGCTGAACGAGTTACTTCAAGCATTGGAAAAGCAATGGCTCCAAGGGAAGCTATTATTGGAAGAACAAGAATCAATAAAACTCCGGAAATTCCTGAGAAAAGAGCTCCTTCTGCCAATCCACCTGTAAGAAAAATCAGCAATAGCGAGCCGATAAGACCCATTGCAAAAGCGCCGCCGACGTAAAGTAGAATGAAACGACTAATCGGCATCTCGAGCCGACGGATGGCAATTTGCCACATCGGCATTCGTTCCATGCTTCATCATCTCCTCATCGGTCTTTTTGGCTGACCCAACTATCAACAGCCTTGTCAAAGGTTTCCCATCCGCTGTTGTAATAGATATTGAGGAGGCCAAATACATCGTCATAATGCGTTAGATTACGATCAACCATTCGGTCAAGGGCCGAGGCTCTTCGCAACATTTCATCATAGATATCACGCTTATTTGCAAATCCTGCTTGAGCAGCAATCTTGTTTTCGAGAAGGTGAGATTGGAACATACCACGGAAGTAATGCTTGTCTTTCAGAGGATCCCATTCGAACATACCACGAGTCAAGACACCGTCGCTGTGTTTGTTGTATCCGATAACTTCGTCTACACCCGTAATACGACGAACGAGGTTTCCATTCGTCTCAGTAACTTCTTGGAAAATTGCGAAATTGAGGTTGTCGAAGAAACGGATTGGTACATTGATCGGATCCCCTGTAAAACGTTGAATCATCTTAACGATTGAAGATGCGTGGAACGTTGCGATTACAGGGTGCCCTGTTTGCATGGCTTGGAAAGCAGTAGCACCTTCAACACCACGTATTTCACCAATAATGATGTATCGTGGTCTTGAACGCAATGCTGCCTTGAGCAAGTCAAACATCTCAACGCTTGAGTCTTCATTTTTTGAACTGCGCGTTACAAGGCGTTGCCATATCTTGTGGCTTACTTTCACTTCTGGAGTATCTTCAGCTGAGTAAATCTTCACGTTGTGGTCGATGAAAGGAAGAATGGCATTGAGTGTCGTGGTCTTACCGGATGCAGTTTCACCAGACACCAAGACAGACATACCATATTCAAGACACAGCCAAATGTATGCTGCAACTTGGGAACTCATCGTGCCCCATTGAATCAGTTGAGTAATCGAAATTGTTTCTTCTGCGAATTTACGAATGGTAAATGATGGACCAAGCATCGAAACGTCATCAGAGAAGATAATGTTGATACGAGAACCATCAAGGAGAGCTCCGTCAATGATTGGGTTGTTATCAGAAACTGGGCGACCAATACGCTCAGACATAGAACGTAGGTATCGAGCAAGTGTATCTCGCTCACGGAATCGGATGTTTGAGGTGACCATTTCGAACACTTTATGATCCATGTGAATATGTTTTAGTCCGACAGAGTGGATATCTTCCAGCATTTCATCAGACAATAATGTTTCAAGTGGCCCATTTTTAATGAGGTCTCGAACGATAATGTATCGAAGACGATCTCTTTGTGCTTCAGTGACAACGACTCTCTTGTCTTCTAAGCCAATGATTTCCCACATCCTGCCACGTCGACGCGTACTAGCATTAGCTTCAGTATCGAGGATTGTATATCGATCAATCATTTGACCAAGAATTGTTTCGAACTCAGAATCAGTCGTGAATGTAGGAGCAGTTGGTGCTTCTTGGAGAAGAGTCTCCACTAAATCACGTCGAATGTTTTCTTCTTCTTCATTCAGTTGTGGTTCGAGACCGAACCAGAGGACTTGCCCTCCACCATCTTCATCGGCAGGAGGTTCGTAGATATGGACAAAGACAGGTTCTTTGGTAATGTAAATGAGGTTGAGAGGACGTTGTTTCTTAGCGTCTCTATCGAGCGGACCGTAATAGATTGGTCGTGAACCGTATTTCTTTTCGAAGTCACGAACCCATTCTCCAACGTGGGCATGGGCAGCCATAACTGAAGCGAGATCACCTCGTGCGAATTTTAAATCCTCATCAGCCATAATTCCACCTCAACTTACCGCCGTAATATCGACGATGAAGCCCATTCCAGGTTCAACTCTCCAGCCTATTGAAGACTGAACAGGCCCTGCAGCACGCAAGTAGCGTGTGACAATGAGAGTTCTTTTCAAATCTCCACCAATGAGATTGGTCGTCAGATCGAGAACAACTTCAGCACTTGCACGCAAAGCGTGTAGGAGTTTGTGATCCATTTCATCGCTATCCACTGTGAGCATAATGCTTCGGCCAGTCGAAGCGATTCTTCTCAAGCGTTGTATGAGGTTGAAACGATCATGATCGTTCATACCCGATGGCATAAGAGCACTTGCAGCGTCAATAATGACAATGTCTGCTTCTTCAACTGCTTCGCTTGATAAAACTTCGTCAATCCCTACATTTGGAATCGGCTCCGCTACTGTTCCAAAACGAGAGAATATCATCAAATTACCATTGGTCAGGGCATCAGTGACTCCATAACCTATCGATTCAACTTGTTCAATCCAACCACGGGTTGTTAGTTCAGTCGTGATGACGAGTACTTTGACATCATTCTCGAGAAGACCGTGAACCAGACGTTGACTCACGAGAGACTTTCCACCACCGACTCCACCTTGCAGCATCAGAATACTGCGATTAGGTAATCGAAGGCCAAGAGAATCTGCAAGGCTGTCAGTTTCAACATCGAACGGGAATCCGTCCTCAACTGGCTTCGGTTTCTCTGTTAATCTCTCAACCATACAAACGCACCTCCAGTGAGATTGTGTCTGTTCCACGGTAACCATTGGTGACTTCTGACGAGACAATAACTGTCAAGGAAACATCAGTTCCGTTAGCATAAGACCAAGATGACGAACTTACAGTAACTTCAACCAAATGATCCGAGTCCCAATCAGTTCCTGCAGCAGGTATGAGGGACGTAGTAATGGAAGAACTAACTGTAGTTCCATCCACGAGAACCACAAGTGTGCTCGTATCAAGGAGAGTTGTTCCTGTATTTTGCAAGTAAAACGTCATTTCATCATCTGGAGTGGCTGTATTATCGTAAGCAACCATCATCGGGTCACCTGCAAATCCAAGACTTGTTGCTTGGTCTACTTCCATTGCACGAGTTTGATCTTGAGATGCCTTTGCCATGTCTCCCCATTGATTAATGAGAACGACACTTACAAGCCCCGAGACCAACAATGCTGTTGTCAAGAAGATGAAAGATGATGCTCCGCCGTCTGCCATTTAGTCACCTCATGCTAATGTGTTTACCATTGTCAATCCATTGGATGTCAATGAAATTCGATCGTAGGATGTAGCACCGTCTTCAGCCCATTCGAGTTGAATGGTTTCGCCCGGATACCAGTGCGTAGTAGTTCCGCTTGTAACCGAACCAAGATTGGTTGGTTCCTCGCTCGTACCTCCATCAAGGAAAAGCCACGCTTCTCGATTCTTGATGGTCACTGGACCTGTGTTTGTTAGATTGCTGTAAATGAAATTCCCAATATCAGATGAGAATGTCGCACCCGAAGACCCAACGAGTTGACCTGTTGGGTCGACGATAATTGTAGGAGGGGACGAGTAATTTCCGCGATTGGTGATAGTCACGGTTTCAATTCCTCCTGCAGCGTCGACTGTGAAGGTTCCTGAGAACCCTCCAGATCCACTTTGTTCAACGAGTGTTCCATCCTGATATCCACTTCCATTCGTGGCGATGGTGACGGTTAAGACCGCCCCTTCCCACAATGTAGCATCATCAATTCTGAATGATGGGAGAGGTTCTCCGGCATCATCGATAATCTCAAGGCTGGTTTCCATCCTGCTGTCGAGACTCTGCACAGCAAGTGCAAAGACCAACATCAATGATGTTCCAACAATAAGAGCACCGATTCCAACCGAAGCACCCATGTATCATTCCTCCGAGTAAGGAGTTTTGCTTCTCCAAGATTCAACGATTGCAGAGAATGTCAACAACTTTCTATGTGAAAGATGATCATTCAATGCAGATTCTGCTTCGCCTGGGGCAGCTAGTTGAACAATAGCGAGAACTGATCGTCCTTCGACATCGGTCAACATACCGCTTTGAACTGCTTTTTGAGCAAAGCTCACCGCTGCCATGCCAGATAAGTTATCCAACAAAAGGGCAGCAACCATTGCAGCACCTACACCATCATTTGCAACCTGCTCATAAGAGCCCTTTGCAAGGAATGGGTTAGCCGCAAGTGCTTGTGCTTCATACAATTCAACAAGACGTGCTTCATCGGATTGACGCAAACGATCTACACCGTCACCTACAGGGAGTACTTCCCCATCAGCAGTAACGATTGTATCGCCTACGTTTCCATCTACGGATGAACCATCAGCTGATCCAACATCAGTTTCTTCAGACGCCCCAGCTACAGCAGGAGCAACAATGGATTCCTCCATTTTATGCTCTACTAAGCGAAGTACGTCCTCAACCATGTCGAGTCGACTGCTAATCATTCGTTCTAATCCAGATGTATCTACCTGGGCGTTAACAGGCGCTGCCGGAGCTAGCGTTGCTGCAACACTTGGTACTGATCCAATACTGTTTAGGCGTGCTCGAGTCGGACCGGGTGAAATGGTCCAAGCATCTTCTTCACTCAACTCTCCTTGTTCTGGGAGAGGTACTTGTTCAATGGCCACATTGGCCATGATTTTCAAGCGCTCTTCAGCGAGTTCCGCGTCTGCATCCCGGTCGTTCCCTGCATTGCCACCAAATGGCCATGCCATGGTACAACCTCCTGCGTTTATCTTACCATAGGAAAGATATCACGCAGGTCGACTCAGACCACCACGGACCCAATAGAGTCGTCGTTTACCTTGAGAACGTCGTAGGTTGTTCCACCGCCAACTACGTGGAGGTAAAGTGTTGCCTTGACGTTGTTTTGGAACAATGCGTTTGGACCACAGTCGTTTCCAGCACCGTCATCGCCATCGATTGTGGTACGGTATCCTACACCTGCGTCAACGCGGTTGACAGCAACTGTTCCATCAAGTGGAGAAACAGCATTGTCTGAAAAGTCACCGGCTAGACGATCCATACCACCAGCACCATCATCGCAGAAAACCTGCCAGAGGATGTCACTGTCTTGAGTATCGTCAGAACCAGCAGCCAAACGGAAGTAAACTTCGAAGTTATCATCGTCGTTTACAAACACGTTGAGGACTTGGACTTTACCAGACATTTCGTCAGTGGTGTCGTCACCAGTGGATTGAGCGTTCTGTTGTAGTTTCTCAGCAGTCTGGATAATGACCGCTGCAGCTACAGCAGCAACGAGGATAAGTGCGATGAATACAATCATTGCACCAATACCGATTGCGGCTAGGTTATCGTTTTTCAAATTCTTTTCTTGTGTGTTCTTCATAATAAATCACCTCAAACAACGACGTCCCCAACAGTCGGAGCACTGCCGTATTGCAGTTCTTCGTATGTTGTTCCGCCACCGATTACTGAAATTACCATAATGTGGTCAGTGTTAGCTGATGGAGCACAGTTAGCAACACTCATGACGAAAACATAGGTTGTTCCCGGGTTGAGTGTGATTGCTGCAATACCTGCACCATCGCCAGTGTGTACTGTTGCTCCAGTGAAGTCACCATCGGCAAAAGCCACGGCTGCACCTGCGCCTTCGCAGATAACCGTGAATGCCAGATCATCACCTAGAATAGGTTCAGACCCTGGTGCCAACTCGAAGGTAATGAATAGAGATTCAGTACCTCCAGTCATGTCGTTGATGACTGAAGAGAGAAGAATCACTTTCGTGGACATCTGCTCTTGGGTGTCATCACCACTGGCTTGTGCGTTCTGTTGCAGCTTTTCTGCGGTCTGAATAATGACCGCTGCCGCTACTGCCGCAACCAGAATCAATGCAATGAATACAATCATTGCACCAATACCGATAGCAGCAAGTTCGTCTTGCTTCGTTTCTTTTTCGGTTTTCATTTTATCACCTTTTACTCGTCCTTCCTCCGAAGAGGTTGGAAATGGATGGGGTCAAGAAGCACCTCCTTGACCCAAGTCTATGCGAAGTGGCATGCGTATTACTGCCACTTCGTCAGGAGTTAGTCTGCCAATGAATGGCACTTTGTCGGCGGTAAAGCCTGGTGGGAGCCATGGCTGGATAAGAACATCTGAAAGAGGTTCCATTGAACGGTTTTGAGCTCGAATAGTTACCATGACGTTACCATTCCTCATTTCATACCCGGTTGCTATTGAAAGTTTTCGAGAGAGAGGTATTTCATCTGAGCCGTGTCGTCGATCAGCATTGATTTCAAATCGAACTGGTAGATTACCGCCTGGGCCGATGACTGGTACGTCAATGAACGAAGGATTAGCAACCCATCCTCTTGGAACTGGAGGCTGCAAACGCATCATTGGAAGCGGAATATCTCCATCATTGATGATTCGTACAAGTAGAACGCCAGTCTCTCCACCAGCAGGCCATCGAGTATCGACGGAGAGCCAGAAATGCCTGAACAAGAATGGATTAAGGGTTGATGAATTACCGCCGATGAGATCATCGACAAGGTACTCGACTTCTGTAGCAGCGTATCCAACATCACCGATTTCTGCGGCGCCGGTAGCGTTTCTGAGTCTTCTAAGAACATTTTCAACTTCCTCTTCGGCAAGGGCTTTCTCACGTAGTAAACGATGAAGCATAGCGATGCTTCGACGCAGATAGAGAACATCTTCTTCGAGGACTTCGAGTGCTTTCTCAGCTTTCTTAACGCTACGACGTGCTCTTCGAAGGCGATGGGCTTCGAGGAAAGAACGTGCTTGGAGCATGTCAAGTTCGGTTGTGGCTAATGAATTGACTTCGTCGCTGACAACACCCTGGACAAGGGTTTCGAGTTCTCTGCTGGCTTGCATGAGGCGTTGTGCACTTTCTGTGGAAGCCGCTATTGCAGCTTGTGCATCCGCCAGATCACCGTCTTCAAGATCGGCGTCGATTGTGAAATCAACATCATCAGACTTGCTCTTCGCCATCAGACATCACCTCCTCATTTGATTCAGCCGCTACTGTCGACTGAGGCGGTTCGATAATTGCGGAGAGGTCAAGCCCTTCCATTGCAAGGTCGTTGAGTAAACGAGCTGGATCACCAAGATCACGTTCGATTCGAGTTGCTTTGACTTCGATGTCAGTGAGTCGCCCGTAAAGGGAGCCATACATATTGTTGGAGCGTCGGAGAATAATCCAAACGACGATTGTTGAGAGGAGAATATAGCCTACAAGAGAAATCAAATTTGTCTCATCAGGAGACATCTGCGGAGGCAATCCGAGAATTACAGCGACGAATCCGAGAAGAGGAAGGCTGAGGATCACTGTGAGTTGTCTCCTTGAATCGGCTAACGCTTGGAAGTGATCTGCGTAAATGGTTGAGATTCCCTTTCTGGCACGTTGATAATCCTCGTGAATGTATCTAAACTCTTCACTACTACGCCATGCCATGCGCCAAACCCATAGAGCAGTGATAGCGATAATGCTTGGGCCCCACCAGAAGTAATCGAGCAAGTGGAAGGCAAAACCAAGCATGACGACGCCGGAGTAAACCGCTCCAAGTCTGTATTTCTCGTTTTGATTTGTAAGGCCGAGCAATCCTATTGTGATGATGAGTGCAATTCCAAATCCAGCAAGTACGGTTATTGGAGAAGGAGCGCTGGAATCAATTGTTTGCTGGAATTCCAATACATCGTTTTCAACAACGTTGTTCAAAGCATAAGATGAAACAATCGAGACAGTACAATCAGCATCGACACCTTGCTCCCACCAGTCGAGTGTCTCCCCTGTTACTTGCCAACGGAGTGTTTCTTCCGCGCCTTCAGGTAAGAAGGAGACAACTGGAGTTTTGTCGTTGATGACCAAGCCGGTGCATTCAAGATTTGAATTCACACCGACTGCAAGCGCAGTGCCTTCGTTCTTCAGTATGAATTCAAGATATGCTGTTTGACCTTCCATCAATTCATCGAGTTCGTTACCATCAGCATCGACAATACGTTGCGAGGATGGGTCAATCATTGGATCAGCATACATATTCAGAGCAAATGTGAATGTTTCTTCGGTGTATACTGTGTAGTCATTATGCTCATCAGGGTGGTAGAGGCGAATGTCAAGGTCAAATCCATCACCGGGGAGAATATTAGGTCGGTCTGGAACCTTTACCATGAAAGTCAACGGAGGTGATTGAACGTACTTAATTCGCTCTGGAAGTTCAATAACGTTGGTTCCAGGGACGCATGGCTGCGTGAGATTTACGTAATGGGTGGATTCAGCACCTTCGAGATTGATTATGGAAATGTTCCAAACGTAATCGTCCTCTGATAAGCCGAGTGAATTAAAGTCCAGTAGGCGGGTGATGCCACATATCTCAATTGAGTAGTTTGTTGGAGCATCATTCGACGATGGAATGTGAGAATATGGAATGAAGACCGCAATTGGATCGTCGTTTGCGGGAGCTTGCAATTGATTTGCATAGCCGATGTCAAACAATCTCTTCATTTTCAGCTCGGTTGTGAATTCACCACTTCCCTCTACATCCACATCGGTTGGGGTGAGGGTAATACGGAAATCAGCAGCAGTGGTCAAATCAGGGTTTGTTTCGACTGCGTTAGCACCTACTGTTAGAGATACTTGGGCATTTCTTGGCAGTGATAACTGAGTAGGAGCGGTACTTGAGAGACTCCAATCGTTACTTTCGATGGAGAGTCCTGGCATGAGAATTTGATAGCCTACATTAACGACAACATCTTGGTTCCCTGTGTTGGTAATGACGGCAGTCCATTCACGATTGTCACCTTGATGGAAGAAGTATTCGCTCTCCCAGTCCTCAAGTATGTAGGTGAAGACAGGGGCGACGAGAAGTTGTACCTTGCTCTCAACATACACTTCACCGGTAGCAGTATTGAACACGGTAATGTTAGCATCATGAATTGCTCCATTGAGCATATTATCAGTACCGTCGAGGGCAGGTATTGTGATATCAAAGGTACCAGATGAAGAACCATCAATTGGGAGAGTGAAGGTTTGGACTATTGGAGTTGCATCCCATCCACCGTCAATCGAAATATTCACGTTTACTGTTTCAACAAGATTGCCAGTATTTTCCAAATCAAACGGTAAGGTTACGATTGTACCTGGAACTGCTGCGAGATTTTCCGGAGTGCTAAGAAGGACATCGTGAACTTCAGACATATTCGCAATGATGTCTGCATACAGTTCAATCAATAAGCCGTTTTCATCAACCATGGAAACCGTAACAGTCGCCATGTAAAATTCATCCGCACTCGCTTCTGCAGTTGGAATAATGTTCACTCGGACAGAGGATTCATATCCAGCAGCGATGATCACACTACTCGATGTGTCGAGTTCAAATGCAACGTCGTCATACCCGCCATCATCAATCGAAACGCTGTAGGTAGTTGGCCCATTTCCAGTGTTCTTGATGACAACGAATGCAGAAGGAGATTCGTACGGCGTTGATTCAATCATCTGACTCTCTGGTGTTATAGAGGCGTTGATTGTCTCTCCGACCCTAATGTCCATTGTTTGTTCGCCAATGTAGGCGCCTGAATCCAAGTCATAGTAACGTACTGTAAGAGGTTGAAGAAGGCCTGAAGGTGCGAGAGGGTGCGTTTTCACAGTCAGTGTGACCAGTGACAAATGCACGCCTGATGTTGCAGGATAGTCTTCGAGGTCACTCGCAAGATCAACGATGGTATTGTTTGGACTGGTTGTCTCAAGGCTGGCTTCCCATCCTGTAGGCAAATTTTGCTCTATTTCTAATCGATATGATGAGCGGTCATTGCCTGTGTTTCCAAATGTGAACATGAAGTCAGTATCGACGCCAACGTTGGCATCAAGCGGCCCTGCTTCAGTAATTTCTCCATTGATGACCTTTGGAATGATAATCGAAAGATTTTGAGTGATTGCAGGTGCGTATACAGAAGAGGCCACGTGAACTGCGCTTAGCGTAGGAGTCGTCGTTACTGGAATCTTGATTGTTCCTGCAAGAGGAACTTGCCCCGAACGACTTTGAATTCCTAAAGATGCAGCAAAACTTTGACCAAGTGACAATCCAGTTGTTTGATTTGGCGTAACAGTGGCATTCCAGCGATCAACCTCGTTGAATCCTCCAGAGGTTAGGGCTTCGAATGTAATGTCTCCAACCGCTAAATCCGCATCAACGGTTTCTGTAATATCGGAGGCAAGATTGTGTCGAACCTGAACTGTTAGACCAAGAATTTCGTTAATGCCCGTAGATTGCCCAGCATCAAGAACGTCGTTTTGACTTAGCGTGATGCTTTCAAACGGCAATCCAGGATCAATAGCGATAACAGGCCGCACTTCGACTTGCCCTGTATCCGTGTTTGGTATGCTTCCAGTGTCAGCCTCTGCGAAAATGTATGCGCTCAGACTATCTCCAGCCCGATTGTGCTCAGCAGGCACCAATGGCATCTGGATTGGGGGCACTTCAAGAGTGATGAATCCAGTTACGACCTCACCAACTTGCAATTCCCCAGTGTTGGAAATTGAAATGTTGTGATCCCAATTGAGGGCGTTAACAGATATGCCGGAGGTTAGATCAAAGGAAGTTGGAGCATTACCCGTATTGGTTACATTGAATGCAATTGTTTGAGACAACCCGGGGACGACCATGGTTGTCGTATTGGTGATGTCAACTGTTGCGTGGAGATATTCTCCTGCCATAACCCGGGTTGTGTCTGAAAGGGTGTAGCCACTACCTGCAGATACAATCGAAAGCGAAACGATGTCAATGTCAGAAAGCAAGGCATTAGTTGGAACTGAGACAGATACCCCCAGTGTCGTAGTTGCCCCTACTGCAATAAACTGTGTAATGGTTGAATCAAGGGATGTAGATGCCCATCCAAGAGTGCTCGACACTGAAATCGTGAACGAATCTGTAGAGCTCCCTGTGTTTCGGATGATATAGTAGAGGGTCGTTGAATCTCCTGGAGCCGTTGTTCGATCTGATGGACCGACCATCTCAGAGATATAATCGCTGAAAACAACATCGAATTCCAGATGTGTTTGCGTCTCAGTCCAACCAGTCCCATTCAGGACGACTTGTACCGACATATTCCAAAGTCCGCTGAGAGTTGATGCAGAGAAAGTCCCCTCTAGTTCCTCGCCTCCCGATGGAGCGTATATTGAACCTGGAGCCATTGTTTGAGTGTTTGACCATACATGGATAGTTGATGGACTAGCAGATGCATTGGTAAGCACGTAGTGCATGACTGCTGAAAAAGGCATTACCCCATCATTACGAACTGTTGTATTGAACGAATGGGTTTGACGATCGAGTACAACAGTGGGATTTCCGGGAGCGATTGTTGGGAGGGTATCAGATATGATTCCCGCTTGATGGAGCGTCTCAACATTGAAGTCTCTTCGGTATTCGTTGTTTGCTGTGTTTCCATCGTTGGCACTCGAAACGCGGGCGAAGAGTGTTTGATCTGGGCCGGTAGTGGCTGTCCAAGAAAGCAGATAGGTGGTTGTTGGCGAACCCGCTGGAATAGAGCCAAGGTCGACTGTGTCTACTGTATTTTCAGCTGCATTAGGAGAGCCTTTGTGGACGAGAGAAAGGAATGCGTTTCCTGCGGTAGTACCTACGTTGGCTACGTCGACACGGACTGTGTGTGTATCAGGTGCGAGAACAAGCCCTGCACCAGTTATTGATCCTGCGCCGTCGAACTTCATCCCTGCAACTTGGAAATCAGGACCTGCACGGCCAGATGTTTCTGCAGCATCAGCAAACGGCAAGGCCACTTGAACAAGGAATAAAGCAACCAGCAAGACTGGAAGGCCCTTTTGTCTAAGCATTCGAAGAACCTCCTGCTTTTTCGAACCTTTGAATTGTCACAGACTTACCCTGGGATTTCCAGATTTCGAGTAATTGTTCCAACAAGCGCTCATGCTCTTCATCGGAGATTCCAAGTCTCCTTCGCTCTTCCCACAGCAAGAGTTGTTCAGTTCGCGTAAGAAGGGCGTCACGGAGGTATATTTCCAGTGTTCTGCGATACGCATCTCGGTCTGAGACTGCATAAACAATTGAATTACCTGGGAGTTGGTCGGCACGGTTTTGAATGAAGTTACCAAGAGTGAGGGCTTCATCGTAGGTGATATTTCTACGATCCAATTCACTTTGAATGGTTGATGCAATGCTTTGAAGGTCATACTTGGCCTTAGCACGCTGAATCTTCTTCAGATATTTGCGGCATCTTCGCGACATGCTTGGACCCGCCATACCATCTTGTGCAATCGGACAGTTTATCAAACAATTGGCCAAAACAACTGAAATATTCATTTAGCATTGAAAATTAATCATATTGCATAGCCCCTAGGTGTTGTATTTAGCCTAAATATAGGGCCAAAACCAAGCATTCATGACAAATGGTAGTTAGGATAGTACATGTCAGAACCAATAACCCTTGAAGTTGGGGTGCAAGCACCTGCATTCACAGCCGTAGATTCGAACGGAGTCACCCACACATCGAAAGATTTCATCGAGAAAGGAAAGAGCGTCATCGTATATTTTTACCCAAGAGATTCAACCCCTGGCTGTACAAAACAGGCCTGTGATTTCAGAGATAACATGGCTCGATTGAAATCCGAAGGATATGAAGTCCTCGGAGTTTCAAAAGATTCTGAAAAGTCACATCAAAAATTTATTGCAAAGCAAGAGCTGAACTTCCCGCTACTGCTCGATACAGAAGGAACTCTTCACGATCAATTTGGGACATGGCGGATGAAGAAGAATTACGGAAGGGAATACATGGGGTGCGTCCGCTCAACATTTGTCATCAATCCTGAGGGGAACATCACATGGTGCAGATACAATGTTCGTGCCAAAGGGCATGTTGAGATGTTATTACGTGAACTATCCTTGCAAGAGTGAGTGATCGTCATGGAAAACGACATTGGAGGAAACCCAGCCCCTCTCAATGCAACATCTAAGGCTTTCCAACCCTGCTACATCGGCAAGGATTTGAAAACTGGATACAGAGTCGTAATCGGAGCAATGTGCCATATTGGCCGATCAGTGGAAATCGGAGACGATACACGAATCCAGGGATCTACTTACATTTCGGATTGTACCAAAATTGAATCGAACGTCTTTATTGGACCAAATGCAACCATTCTCAATGACAAGTACCCTCCTTCAGGAAATAAGGACAAATGGGCTCCTGTTACAATTCGTAGAAATGCAGTTGTTGGCGGAGGAGCAACAATTCTCCCTGGAGTAATAATTGGAGAGAATGCTGTTCTCGGTGCCGGTTCTGTGTTAACTACATCCATTCCAGATGGAGAGGTATGGAAGGGTAATCCTGCTATATTCCATATGCATCGACAAGAATACGAAGAAAGGAGAAATTAAGATGGAAGGCCAACAACACGTCATCGAGTTTCTAACTAAATGCATCGAATACGCTGATGCATCTATTCAACGTAAACAAAAGCGAGGGGAACTAGATGAGATTCCACAATGGGAAACCTATCGTGAATTTACTCGTCATGCACTCGATGAAATACAAGCAGGAGAACTTAATCGGTGGTTTCCCCAGCAAAGCCTTACACTTGGAAAAGAACATTCAAATCATGACTTAGACCACATGGAGCATAATTCTCGAGCTCTATTCCTTTCGAATCTTGTAAGCCCAAGACCACTCGTAATGCTTGGCACAGAATCAAACGATGGTATTCGAAATTTGGCCCCATACACATCTGTTTCTATCGTATCGAATTCTCCGCCACTTGCAGTTATCTCCTTATCAGTTAACCGAGACAAGCGAATTCGTGATTCGTTAATCAATCTACGAGAAAATGGAAAAGCCGTCCTCAATTTCCTTCAACCCAATCAAGAAAACGCACGCTTGGTCGAAGAAACAAGCAAACAAATACCGAGAGAAGAAAGCGAATGGGATCATTTTTCCATCGAATCCTTAGATTCAAACCCGCTCATTATGAAAAATGCATCAATGGCAATCGAAGCAGAGGTTGTGGCAGAACATGGCCTCCCAGATGCAATAGCAACACTGATCGTTTTGCGATTAACGAAACTGATTGTTCCCGGGGAGAACCTTCCTGTAGAGTCTGTACACCTTTTGTGTCAACATGGATTAAACCGTTTGATGGCAACCCCTACTGCATGGGACTACAACATTGAATCTAATGTTTGACGTAATCCAGAATCAAGCGTTGTGATTGCAGACCAACCAAGTGATTCTTTTGCATCTACAAGATAAGGTATACGACGGGCTGAATCACCTGGGTAGCCTTTAGCCATCTTAATTTCAACCAAGCGTTCTGTTCGATCATGAACAAGTTGACTGATTGCTTTGCCTAAATCCATCATTGAAATCTCTTCTGTGGAACCGAGATTAAACGAACGACCTGCAAGTGATTCCCCACTTTCCAAACATGAATCCAAACGACCTGAGAGAGCAATACCTCGTACGATATCATCGACCCAAGTCAAAGAACGAGTTTGCATTCCATCACCGTGAACATGTACGATACCCTTGTCGATTGCAGAACGCAGCATCATAGTAACAACTTGCCCATACTCATCTTGACCCAACCGAGGCCCATATCCGTTGAAGGGGCGTACAATTCGTCCATCAAGCCCTTGGCGAACTGCATGTTGGATAGCTAACTCGCCGAGATATTTGCCGCCTCCATACGCATGACGTTGATGATGCGAGGAGTGAGTGAATATCGATGACTCAAATCCACCAAGTGGCATCACTTCTGAACTACCGTATGCTTCAGGAGAGGACGTAAACACGAAACGACAATGATGCTTTTCTGCGAATTCAATGGCCCTTAGTGTCGAATTAAGATTCACATCCATGACCATTCTCGCCTCTTCATGGAACCATTTTGTTCCATTTATTGCTGCAAGGTGATACACAACATCGATCGAATCAGGATCTGTAATCGCATCATATGATGTCGCATCGCATGCATCGCATTCGAGTAAAGTGATTTTGTCAAGGACATGCTCTAAATTCTCGGCCTTCCCTCTCCAAAAATTATCGAGAACGACAACATCATCTCCGAGTTCAAGAAGATGCTCAACCAGACTCGAACCGAGGAACCCCGCTCCACCAGTTACGAGTACTCTCATGTATTCACGCCCGTTCTAACACAGTAATGCTAACAGAATCCCCTTTACGTTCAAAGCGTATAGAATCACCATCGTTGACAAGCATACACGGATCGTGTTCAAAACCGTGCCCATAAGGGACATTGAGAAGTGAACAACCAGGGAGTGTAAGCGTACAAACATCACGATTCACAATGGCTGTGGGTCCTTTTCCTTCATACAAGAGACCCATCAATACGTAGGGAGCAACCGTTGAACCCGAACCCTTTGGGTAGATGAGAATCTTATCTTCAATGGCTCTTCCATCAAGTGGATGCCCTGCTTCTTCGATAACACCAGTATCTCGATTGACATAGCCAAGATAGGTAATTGGGACATCTGTTACCATCGCAATTCCTTCAATACAAAAGTCACCTTGGGAGTCAAGCCCCTTTCCGAGGATGATGCAATCCCCTTCTTGCCTTGTTTTGGATGATGTTTGCCCTCCGTGGGAGGAATGCGACAACTCAGGTCTTGGACCCTCGCTTAAGGATGGATGGATTGCATGACGAACACATTCTGAAATTGGAGCGACACTGGTTGGAATACGATTTAGTCCACTTGTTAGATAATGCTCCGCTTTCATAGAATTTGTCAGAAGGTGATTGTATTTCTCCCGATTATACGGCGTCACTTCTGGACAAGTATCAACCAAAACAAGAGCGCCTGCTTCCTCAAGCATCGAAAGCGTACCATCTGCTTCAGCAAGTGCATGGTTTTCTTTACTGGTGAAAACCCACAACCGTTGGTCATCAATACGCTCCCCGAATTCCATGTGTGTCCGTAATGCAGATGCAGTCGTCCTCATCTCCTCGAGGCTTGCTTGGGGACAACCAATAACGACCAAATCCACTTGACCTTCAGGCTTTAGTTCGTCGTATCGATGGTCCAAATCCGCTTGAGTGAATTCCAATTCACCCTGCCACTCAACATCAGAAAAATCCTCCAATGATTGCAGTGAGTGTCCATCCACCCACATCATTGGCGTTCCGTAGTTTGCTGCAGCTGCAGTTAAGGCCTTCTTACGAGCAAAGGAAATGTAACTTGGTAAGCCCTCAACATAAGGCATGGGTCCGAAAGGAAGATTCCATTCTGGCTTACTATTACGTCCAATCCAATCACCAAGAATGGAGTAATCGGATAGCGTTTCAAGTTCACACGATATCTTAACACGAATGTTTGGAACCCTATGTTCAAGAAGATGCAATCCATACTTCGGAGCATACCCTGTCAATGCAGTTGCTAGAGCACTCAGTCCAGACTCTCTATTCGTAATCAAGGACGTCCATGTATTTGTGTAGCAAACAGCATTCGATTCAGCCCATGAAGCGGTTTCACCTTCAATCTCAATTCCCCTGTCGTAAGGCGTACAAGAAAGGGTTGACTCAATTCCTAATCGATCGTAGGCTTGAACAATCTCAAACTGTTGCTCAAGAAAATCAGGCCAAGCAATATCCATTTCCTTCATTTTCCGTTTATCGCATCCAGCAGAATTCAATGTTGTAGGAATGACAACCGTTCCATTTTCATCGCCACTCAAATCCTTTAGGAAGCGCCGTAATCCATGCCCTCCAGTGATCACTGAAACACCAGAGACGTGTGCATGATTTACCTCTACGAATGAAGATGCTCTGGCTGTACGTGCCAAGTCTACAACAAGACGTGCTGCCTTTTGTCGAGTGGCCCCCTCCAAACCGTCGAGTTGTCGCGATAACCTTTCAGGCAGGTCCATGTTCTTGTCGAAGTACTGGCGCTTCATCAAGACTCGTATGATTGACCGATGGTTTTGATACCGTTGACGTCACTCCGCTAATTATGTCCTCATCAGAGAACAATAACCAAACAGCCCGCGGAGATAGACAACGAAATCGTTTCTTTACTCTCGAAAATACAAAGCGTATTCTCAAAACAACCGTTGTGCTTAGCGCACTTCTCCTGTCGATTTGGGCAGTCGTTCTCAATCAAGCCCTGGAGCCTCTTTCGGATGAAGAACTTGAAGAAAATTCTATCCTTGTCGAAACAGAGGGAAGAGAAGCAGACGTCTATTGTCCTGAGGGAGGAGCTGACATATTCTTAGGAACAGATTTTGATGGAAATGGCAAACTCTCTACCGATGAAATTACCTCCAGCACCAAAGTTTGTCATGGCCAACAAGGCCTATCAGGTCCTCAAGGTCAACAAGGCTACAATGGAGTCAACGGCGATCATGGAAACGGGAGCCTTGTCAATCTCACAGCCATTTCCCCAGGAGTTCCTTGTTCATTTGGCGGAATACAAATCCAATCTGGAATCGACTTAAACAGAAATCAATTCCTTGATGAAGCGGAAGTCGAAACAACAGCTCATGTTTGTGATGGTCTGTTAGGAGAAGATGGAACCGCAGGAGAACACGGTAATAACGGAAGCCAAGGTTATTCAGCTCTTATCGATCAACAACCTGCACCAACGACTCTTTGTTCCAATGGCGTAATCATGCGATTCGGCGTCGATGATGGAATTGATGCAGGAATCGCTGGAGACGGTCTGCTTCACGATGACGAGGTTCGTGAATCGCTTCGAATTTGTTCAGAGCAACTGTATCAAGGAATTGTTGGAGATATTTTTGCAAATTCAGGAGATTCCGCATCAAGTCAATGTCATGAAAGCGTTGGAAGTAATGAATTCCAATTCTATCTTTTTGCCGCATCTAATGGTATCAATGGCTGTGAATTATGGGCTCTTGATGGAGAGAATACACCTACTCTTCTCAAAGATATTCATTCATCTGGAGATTCGATTCCTGGTAAAATCCTTGGACTTCAATCCATGGAAACTGAACGTGGATTACGATTTGTATTCGATGCTGATGATGGCATCCATGGTCGTGAATTATGGGTTACAGATGGGACTGCTTCTGGAACACTAATGATCGGAGATATTGAGACCGGTGATGGAATTGACTACACGAGTGAAATCACTGAATGGATGAATGGAGTCGTTTTCACCACAAATGGTCAGCAAGGACAACGTATGTGGTGGACGAATGGAAGTGTTACTACTTCGATATGGCAAGCACCATGGCTTACAAGCAGTGCAAGTTCAGATTTGATGAATCAATCAGCATCACTTTCTTCTTTAGGAGAAAACCTGTTGCTTGGTGATGAGAATCGTCTTTGGTTTGCTGCAAAAGAAACGAATATTGGTCTTGAAGTGATGCAATTGGATTCTGATGGAACGATGACAATGTATGATCTCCATCCATTTGGTGATTCAACGCCTTCGGAAGCTCTGGTTTCGAATGGTGGCTTAGTTCTCGTCGCAGGAGATGGAACTGGTCGACAACTGGCATATCTCGATGGTAATGGAGGCCAACAGTGGCTTACCTCGATGACAAAGGAAGGGACAACCACCCCAGTTAGCACAATGGCTCCTAAGTTTGGATTGCATCAAATTGGCGACTCAATTGTTTTCGATGCTGTGTATCGTGGAGCGGACGCTACGTTATTCACGTACTCATTTGCGACATCTAATCTTGTAGAATTGAATTCAAACATCCTCGCGCCAGGCCATAGCCTTGAGCCCGTTTCCAATGGAAACACGATTTGGTTTGACTGTGTTCTTGCCTCGACAGGAATGGAATTATGTCAAACAGACGGAACTCCAATGGGAACGCATCTTACTGTTGATCTAATGCAGGGAGTGAGCAGCAGCCTTCCTAAGGCATTGATGTACACGGATTCAACATTGTTCGTTCTTGCTAAAGGAATCGATGAAACAGGAACAGACAGTGGTCACGCACTATGGGCGATTGATAATCAAGTCGCTTCAGTCGCTTTCGATCCGTACACAGGGATTGGAAACGATTCAAGTGCAGGCTCATATGGTGGCTTAATCGCTTCTTCAACCCACGTATTTTTCATAGCAGACGATGGAACGCATGGGCATGAATTACATCAATACCTTTTGCCATCGGTTCAAGATGAGTGGGTCGTCTGGAGTTGAACCCTATCGATGCAATATGAACAAGAGACTCCTGGGACATAAGCTGGATGGAGTTGTTCTTCAGGAATTAATGGCTCCCTGCATGCAAAGCATACAGTTGTTCCTGTTTCTGTCAAGTCTGGCTTTAGAGCAACTCGCTTATCGAATACAAAGCATTCTCCATCCCAGTGTTCGCCCCCGACTTCCTCGAAATAGCCAAGAATTCCGCCTTCGAGTTGTCTGATGTTTGTGAAACCTGCATCTCTCATGATAACACTGGCTTTTTCGCATCGAACACCACCTGTGCAAAACATGACAATTTGCTTGTCCTTGAACGAATCATCCATGTTCGCAACCGCTTCTGGGAATGCTCTGAAGGTTTGAATATCGAGTTCGATAGCGTTGTGGAAGCTGCCCAGTCGTGTCTCATACGTGTTTCTTGTATCGAGTAAAACGATGTCTTCATTGTTCGACAAACGTTCATGCAGTTCATCCGGATAGATTCTACCATCATCTGAATCGGTACGATCGAAGTTTGGAAGGCCAACGGAAATGATTTCATTTTTCAATCGGACGTTCATTCGATTAAATGGCTGCGAATCCGAAGTCGATTGTTTGAAATGAATGTCATTGAACAGTTCATATTCATTTAACCAATCACGAAATTGAGCGATATCTGATTCGAGACCTGCTACGAAAATATTGATTCCTTCATAACTAAGGAGGATTGTTCCTCTCAGTTGAAGCGAATCACACTTCTGCTTGAAGGGTTGTCGCAGATTATCTCGATCTGGAAGTGTTACAAATTTGTAACCGGCGATGTTGAGATACATCCCCGTCATGATTAACCCTCGGGCTTAACACACTTATCTTCATCGATTACCGACGCCAATCATGTCGACTTGCCAATGGATGCCGCCACCCTTGACCAAAGGCGCGAGGTGATACGCGAGGTGCTGGAGCCATCTGCCATCGCTTGTGTTCGTTCGCCTCAAGCCGTCTTAGAACCGTAACAACCGTTTCTCGATCATGACCTGTTGCAGCGATTTCATCTGCTCCAAGACCATTCTCAATATGATGCTTTAGAATCGAATCGAGAACGGTGTATGGAGGTAATGTATCATCATCTCGTTGATCTGGAGCAAGTTCGGCAGAAGGAGGTTTCGTAAGCGTTGATTTATTCACTGGAGCGTCTTTTCCTTCTTTTCCTGCTCGATTATTGAAGACGTTGGCAAGGCCGTAAACTTCCATTTTGTAGACATCACCCAAAGGCGTGTATCCTCCAGCCATATCCCCATAAAGTGTGCAATAGCCTTGAGCCAATTCTGATTTGTTCCCGGTTGCAATCGCCATGCGTTGTTGGGCGTTTGCATGAGACATGACGATGATTGCCCGCAATCGAGCCTGAATGTTTTCACGAGCAACAGGAGAACCGTTATCTAAGACTGATTCGATTTGGTTCTCAACTAGGTGATGAAGTTCATCGATTGGGATTGAAGCATAGTCCATGCCCAATGATTCAGCGGTGTACTTTGCATCAGATTTAGAGTGTTCAGATGAGAAACGAGAGGGCATTGAAAGGCCAAGTACATTCTCTGGACCGACTGCAGCACAGGCAACACATGCTGCTACTGCTGAATCGATACCTCCGCTCAGACCGAGGACAATACGTTTGATTCCTGATTTGCGACAATAATCACGCAGGCCCAACACAACAGCATCAGCAAGAGCCTCGAGTACTGTTTCCTCATCTTGTACAAGTTCACTTCCGCCAGGAAGTTGAGTCAAACCAGTACTCTTTTTTCCCTCAATTGAAATCCATTGAGAGCGGGTTGAATCATTTACATCGATGAGAAGAATCCCTTCTTCCCAAGCAGGAGCAATCACAACATCTCCATTTGGCCAAGCTGCTAGAGATCGACCATCGAACAAGAGATCATCGTTTCCTCCCACTTGATTCGCAAGCAGGAATGGATGATTGAGGCATTCCGCTGCTGTTCGAGCAACATGGAGCCGAGTTTGTATTTTTTCAGCATGATAAGGAGATGCTGACAGATTGACAGTTGCGTCGAGTTCTACGCCTTGACGACCCCATTCTGCAAGTTGCTCAATCGGATCCGCGTCATATTCAGAAGGTGTTTCTCCTGAGACTTGCCAAGCATCTTCACATACAGTGACTCCAAGTTCGAATGAACCGTTAATCGTTCGAGCGATTCCTGGACGATCATCTGCATCAAAATATCTCGCCTCGTCAAACACATCATAGGTGGGAAGAAGTTGCTTTCGAGCAACGACCTTTGCAGGGGCCTGATTACCGATAAGTAAAACACCATTTCCTGGTTGTTCCCTTTGATGTTCTGGAATGGTGGGTGTACCGACAAGAACTGGTATCTTTACGTCAATATTCATCGCTGTTTCTTGTGCAATTTGAATGAAGGTAGGTTGCATGAGTAAATCCCTTGGGGGGTAGCCGCAAATTGCAAGTTCTGTGCTTACACAAACAGATGCTCCATGCGAATATGCATCGCCTACAATCTCTTGTAAACGCTGAGCGTTGCCTACGATATCTCCAACCGTAGGATTGAGTTGAAGCAAGGCGATAAGTCCCTTGCTCTGGTTGCCCATGGTTTATCCAACCCGCCGTGATTCATAGCCCTGATGCCTTACTTGTATTGCAGAATCTCGCCGTTGGCATCTTTGTACCACCAACTCGAATCGTTCGGATCTTGCCACCACCAAACACCATCTGCGCCTTGAGTCCAGCCACTTGTATCTGCCGAAGTTGTGGTTGCAACAGTCGTGGTTGCTGCAGCCACTTCAGGAACGGATAAATCTGCATCAGGATCTTCAAATTCTTCTTCCTCATCTTCAAGATAGTCAGAGTATTCGTCCCATTCAATTTCAGATTTAGAGCCGCGACGTACTGTTGCATTTCTTGCCATCAAGAGCAATGCTCCGATGATTCCAACCGCTAGCAGCAAACCTATCGAACCGAGTATTGGATCAACGTCTCCAAAGACAGATTCTGTAAAACTCGGCTCGCGTTGTGGACGCACATCAATGGATGGCCCATTCGCCTTATCTCCATTTTCAAGGACAACTTCAATCCATTGAAGACCTTCTTTCTCAGGCCCCCAATCCAAAACGATTGTTCCTACAGAACCCTCTCCAATCTCGACATCGGCGTTTCGAAGAACGGAGGTAGTCCCATCTGCTCGAACAACAGAAACAGTAGCGGAGGTTGAACCATCAAGCGTGCCTGTGTTTTTAACGAATATTTGAACTGCGGTTGTTTCTCCTTCTTTGACGTTCAGACGAGAATACTGAACGGCAGGGTTGTCCAGTTCAAACGTGGGTTTTCTCCATTCCATCAACCACGAAGTCACGGCATTTCCAGAAGATTCGCCATCTGCCCCAAGCACTTGATTGCCTGCAAGGTCACGCCCTTCAACAAGGACATTTACGGTTAACAAATCAATCAACATCTCATCTGTAACAACCGATAGATCCATTTTACCAGTCCCGACAAGGTTGAGCCCGCTAATTTCAGTTCCCTGGAGCAAAAACGGAGCATCCCCGCCAAGAATGAAATCACCAGTCACAGTATCTTCAACCCACCATGCGAGTCTCAACGATTCGTAATCAATACCACCTTCTTCTGAGAGCACAATGGTAACTTCATGTTCATCAGCGGATAAGATGGCGCCAGGACGAGGGGTTTGAACTTCCTTAGGTTCAGGACCCAAACCGTCCACAATCATCCACTTCACAGAGGATTCTTTTGCAGTAGAATCAATCCCTTGTGGCGGTAAGCAACCCACTGACCACGTTAATGGAATCGTTCCAGAAGTCAAAGGGCTTACAAGCGGAATGTTCCATATCCCATCGTATGTTTGAACAGAATAGGTCTGGCCTGCGAACATAACATCAACACTGCAATTGAATTCTGGAGTTGTTATTGTTTTGTCAAAGACAAGTCCTCCAGTAAGCTCGAATGGAGAATTCGGAGGAATACGCGCACCATCCTCAAGAGATGAGCCTTGAGTCAAGACGAGAGACACTGTTTCTTGTGGAATCATTAGTGCTGGTGAAAATCGCCATCGGAGTGCAGGGAACGTTTGCAGCACTTCTTGACCTGCTCGATCAACAATTCGAACACTCGGTTCACGGAAGGTGTCGCCCAGGTCAGGTGTTGTCCAAGCAAGTTCTAATTCAGCAATCAGACGTGTATCTTTCTCATATGGCCCCGCTTGTGCACCACTAAGGGAGAGCATATCGCAAGAATGGATGATGAGATGTATGCTGTTCGAAGTGCATGAATCAGTAACGAAATCCCATGTAAAGGATAACGGTGAAGTCAGAATATTTGAGGCAAGCTGAATCTCAACAGTGGTCAAATCCGAAGCCCCGTTTGGCTCACTCATATCGACTCGAAGCGTGTAGGACTGACCTGGATGGAGCCATGATTGGACCCCATCATTCCAGGACATAGCATTCGCAGGAAGCGTGGGTGGCCCGTCAGGTCCAAGTTGATACATGAACAAATGCTCGCCATCGGCAGATGTCCCACCATCTTGCAGGGATTGTCCTGAAGCATCATTTCCAACAAGGTATCCTGCTACTTTTTGACCCATCGACCCCATTGAATCATCGAAAAGGAGCGTATACAATCCAGTAGAAACCGTGAGATCCGTTGGGATAATCAAAGAACGTTGGTTGTATTCATCAGCACTTGGCCACCCATTTTGGTCTGTATCATCTGCCCATTCTCGCCAAAGCATGACATGAACGTCAGATGGGAGCAGAACTGGATCGAGAATTTGGAATTGGACTGTTTGACTGGTCGAAGCCACTCTGTGATCATACCAATCAACGCTAGAGAAAATAACCGAAGGAGATGTTGGGTCAATCTTGAACGAACGAATCTGGTCTGACTCATTCGTGACATCACCACCTTCCAAAGGAACAACTCGAACGGTCCATTCAAGGTCTCCAAAGCTAAACGGAGCAGCATCTGATACGTTCCACATATCAACATCGAGAGAGGTCGTGTTCGCAACCATTGTCGAACCTTGCCACAGTTGTACTTCAGCATCACCATCAGCAAATGAATCGATTCCATCTACGCCTTCATATCCAATATCAATCGAGAAATTTAGACCTGTCCCTGCTGCAAGATATTCTGTTGAGGGGGATACTGGTCCATTGTCATCGGTGATGAGTACGGATTTAACGACCAAATCGTTTTCTAATGCCTGGACTCCAGAACCACCCCAGAAACTTTGACTCGGCCTTGACACAACATCGTTGTCCAATACAACCCGCATCGAAACCGACAGTTGTTGTTCATCATCCCAACCTTGTTCAATTCTAAATTGAACGGTCATTTCACTCATCATTCCAGCGACTGGAGCGACGGTGATTGGCTCAGTTGGATGAAGTTCGACAAGATGACTATCTCCTTGACCAAGTGGAGTCCCGCCACCGACTGGAAGCAACCATGTAGCATGATTTGTGTCTCCCTGTACATCCAAGCGAACGAGGGTTGCAGAACGACCCTCATCGATATTGAATCTCGTGGTAAACGACATCCAGCGTTGTGATGGTGTCATTGGCCATGTTGCGTTATCAATTGACAAAGTACCTGTTACAACTTCTTCACTAAAGCCAAGATCAGTAAGTTCAACGATAATTTTACCGTTCGACAACCCAGTAAATGGGAAGGTCACGCTTGGGTTTGCACCAACGGATCTTGTTGCAGCGTTTGCTGCCATAACGAGAGGTGACTGTTCATCAGCGCTGATTGAAAGAGAAGTATTGTACGGCACTGCAAGATTTGAGAAGGTTGCAAAACCATTCCCATATGCTTCGATGTCCACTAATGCGAACCCTTCACTCATGTGGTACAGAACTCCGGATTGACTTGCCAAGGTTGCCTCAAGCAAGTCAAGTTGAGATGAGTTGAGTTGCAAATGGTACGCTGTATCCCCGTCAATGGTTTTTGAGACAATTGTAGTACCACCAACGCGAAGGGAGATTCCAGTCATGTTTCCATTTTCTGATGAAACACCAAGTCCAAAACTGCTCAGTTCAGAGGTGGGAATCCAAGCAGAGGTTGAAGCAATTCCTGAAAATCCGAAACTTGAACCTGTTGAGAGTTCACCTGAATTGAATGTATCCTGGAATCCCCAAGAGCCAATGCGCACGTCTTCTCCGCCCCATTCATCGATCCCATCATTGTCAAGGTCAAGAGATGGTGCAGTAGTTTTACCACCTGTCTGTAATGTCACCTGAACCTTATCAAGCAAACTAGGAGATGTTGAATTATGAACAAACTGGAGTTGGAACGAATGTTCATTCGCCTCAAGGGAACCGGTATATGGCAGACTTATCGAAGTCCAACTATCAGAGGCATGATGGCGTACGTATGCATCGTATTCATTCAGTACTGCTGATACGAGATAGCCTGCCATAGGGGCATTGTTAGCAAACCATGGAGAAGTTACAGTACTGTTGTTCAACGAGGTCAAACCTCCAGCCAGAGTAGTCGCGTTAATCACACTCCATCCTCGGTCGGAAGGATCTGTTGTGAATTCTTCAGTCATTAGACCTCCTGCTGAGATGGATTCAACGACTGGCATTGCATTCGTTACTGACCCAGAAAGTTCGAGACGTAATCGCAGAGAACCGTATTCTTCCCAATCAACTGCATCAAGATGCACGCGAGTTCCATTCATGGATTCAAAGCCTGAGACGTTCTCTCCCGACACGTCATCTACGAGCGTCCACGATAGTAAGGAATTCTCTGGCAAATCTGCATTGATGTACATCGGCGCATATGGACCCTCGGCAAGTGAGAATGAATTTGATGTATTGTAGCCAAAGGTTGGACTCGTCCATTCTGTTACCGGTGGAACAACGATTTTGACATCATCTATGAACCAAAAATCACAACATGTAGAACCGCCGCCACTTCCTGACGTTTGCTGAATTCTAAATTGTGAATTTGCATGGAGAGCTGCTGCGGGAAGAGTAGTTGAGAATTGGAAATTCGATTTAGGAGTTCCGCTTAAACCTGCAGCTTGGAAGGTATGGAAAGTAATCCATTGTGAATTAGCGTTTTTGTATTTGAATTGAAGATTCTCACCACTATCCGGCGTCTCTCCACAACCACTCCTGCCTTCATGCACCCAAGCATTGAATGGAATATTCACTCGGTTTGCGAGGTCAATGACAGGAGAAGTAGCAAAAGTTGAACCACCATGAGTTCTAATTGAGCCTCCACTCGAACCGTTATACCCGCACGCTGGTGATGTGATTCGACTGCTCAATGAATTTGAAAATGTCCAACCTTGAGCGCCGTTGTTGAAGTCATATCCTGGCGAAGAACCAGACCCTGTCAATGATCCTGATTGGGAAAATGTGTTGCTATGAGTTGCATCAGGGTGGTCCCATGCCGAAGCCCCCTGCCACAATAAGGTCTGAGAATTTTGAAGTGGAGTTGATTGCATCGTCATCTCAAGATTTGTGATCGAACCTGATGATGAAGGGAGCGTCAATTCAAATGGATTTTGACTGGTTTGGCCTGGACGGATGTCAACATCAACAGGTGTATTTTCACCTACAAACGTTGGCGCAGTAATCTCTTCAAGGGCATCAATAGAGGCAGAAGGAGCAAGTGAAGTAAATGGTGCGAACACAAATAAGAACAGAACGAAGAAAGCAACGCTTCGACCTTCCATAGACCCGGCCATGACTCTGCCTGAATTTGAAAGGTCTTGAATGTGTCACTCTCCAATCTTCCTAGGAAATGAGGGAGAGGTTGAAATCAACCGTGTGATTCGCAGGGTCATGGTTCGACCGTCAGCAGCAGGTGACCTCGATGCAGTAGCGCTTGAAACCGCTTTACTGGATGCATGGAAGAATGAAAACGCCTTTGAATCTTCAATTGGTTCAAGCAAAGATGGCGCACCGTTCATTTTCTTGGAAGGACCTCCTACTGCAAACGGAAAGCCAGGAATACATCACGTTGTGGCAAGAGCCTACAAAGATCTTGTTTGCCGTTGGAAGACCATGGAAGGTTTCCTCGTCCAACGTAAAGGCGGCTGGGACACGCACGGTTTACCTGTTGAAATTGAAGTTCAAAAGCGCCTTGATTTGATGAGCAATGAAGCCATTGAAGAGTTCGGAATGCAAGCGTTTAACGATGCTTGTCGAGAAAGCGTTTGGACGTATGAAAGCGCATGGAGAGAAATGACCGAACGAATGGCCTACTGGGTCGATTTGGATAATCCCTATGTGACATTGGACAACAATTACGTCGAATCTTGCTGGTGGGCTCTCAAACAAATGTTCGACAAGAACCTCTTGTATCGCGGTCACAAGGTTCTCCCATATTGCCCTCAAACAGGAACCTCTTACTCCAGTCACGAAGTTGCACTTGGATACAAAGAAGTCGAGGAACCTTCCGTATACATCAAATTCAAACTCACTGACGATGATGCATCGATTCTAGCTTGGACAACAACACCGTGGACACTTCCAGGAAACGTTGGACTCGCTGTTGGACCCGAAGTCACATATGCTCGCTGTAAAGTTCGAGAAGAACCTGAAGGCTGGCAAGGAAGAGGCGGAGCAAAGGTTGGAGAAGAATTGATTCTCGCTAAAGATTTGATGGGCGAGGTGCTTAGGCACCATGTCGACATCATCGAAGAAATCCCTGGCTCTGCTCTTGTAGGCAGATCCTATGAACCACTGTTCCCCGGAGCGGTTCCAAGAGGAGATTCCGATACGGCATGGACAGTACTTTCAGCGGATTGGGTTACAACAACAGACGGTACTGGTGTTGTTCACACTGCCGTCATGTACGGTGAAGACGATTACAATCTGGGCATGGAAGTGGGACTCCCTGCTTACCATACAGTTGGAATGGATGGACATTTTGTTCCTGGAATTCACCCTCAACTTGATGGAAGATATGTCAAAGAGTGCGATGATTCTGTCATGGAGATTCTTTCTGGCCAAAATGAACATATTTCTTCAGGATTATTGTATCGAGAGAAAAGTTACCTCCACGACTACCCACACTGTTGGAGAACTGATCACCCCCTCCTCTACTACGCCATGGATTCCTGGTTTGTTCGTATGACTGCTGTCAAAGAGCGCCTCCTTGAGTTCAACGATGATGTCGAATGGGCGCCTGATTGGGTTGGTGAAGGACGATTTGGTGAATGGTTACGCAATGTCAAGGATTGGGCCATTTCTCGTGAGCGATACTGGGGGACACCTCTTCCAGTTTGGCGAGATGAAGATGGAAACATGAAGTGCATTGGTTCTATCGCAGAACTTCAAGAAGAAGTCGCAAAAGCACAAGCAGCAGGAATTGAGAATCCTGATTGTCCAGCTGACGTCGACTTGCACAGACCAGTTGTTGATGCATTTACATTGATTTCTGATGGTGGTAAGCCCATGAAGAGAGAACCATTTGTCATGGATTGTTGGTTTGATTCGGGTTGTGCACCGTTTGCTCAATGGCATCATCCATTCAATGAAGAGAAGACATTCGATTCTTCATTCCCAGTCGATTACATCTGCGAAGGTGTTGACCAAACACGTGGATGGTTTTACACTCTCCTTGCTGTTTCGACGACCGTCTTTGATTCGCCTGCTTACAAGCGCTGTTTGTCCCTTGGACTGATTCTTGATGCGGAAGGAAAGAAGATGTCGAAATCAAAAGGGAACATTGTTGACCCATGGGACCATTTCAATCGAGAAGGTGCTGATGCAACTCGTTGGTACATGGTGACTGCTGGAGCTCCTTGGAATCCTTTGAAATTTGATCCAAATGGTGTTCGAGAAACGTATGCAAAGATGTTCCTTACGCTATGGAACGTATACCGCTTCCATGCAGATTATGCTGCATTGGATGGCTTCGACCCAGAAACAAAACCACTACCAGTGGAAGAGCGTTCAAGACTCGATCGATGGATTCTATCGAAACTTCATACGACTGCACGTGCTTATCACGAAGGATTCACAAGTTGGAATTTCCACAAAGCATGCCGTGATTTAGAAGATTTCATTGTCAACGATTTGTCAAATTGGTACGTTCGCCGCAGCCGTCGACGATTATGGGATGAAGCCGAATCGAACGACAAGTTAGCATGCCAGCACACACTTCACGAGGTACTTGTCACCCTGAGTAAACTCATCGCTCCAGTCAGTCCATTCATGGTTGATACGATTCATCGTAATCTTACAGGAACATCAGTCCATCTGGCAAATTGGCCAGTTGGGACGCCAGGTTCACTTGAAGGAGCAACTGCAGACACATGGGATGAAACCCTTTGCGAAGCAACCACCAACCTACCGCCTCAAGATTCTCGACTCGAGAATGAAATGGAACTCGTCAGAGAACTTGCAGAAACTGGCCGACGCATTCGAATCGACGCGCAACGAAGGCAACGTCTTCCATGTGCAGAAGGATTCATCGTCGCAGGGCCAAACTTAGAGCCATATCACGATCTTCTTTCCGAGGAACTGAATGTTGAGACTATTTCATTGGAGACTGATCTCGATCGATTCCAACAAATTGCATTGGCTGTTAATTTCAGAGCCTTGGCGCCAAAAGCAAAAGGTGATGTCAATGCGATTGCAAACGAATTGAAAGGTAATGAAGACCCTGAAGCACTCCTTGCTGAAATCAAAGCAGGAAACTGTGTGATTATGGGCGTAACAATCGAAGAATCTGATGTCGAGGTTCGAAGAACTGAACGCGAAGGATTTGCTGCTGCAACAGTAACTCTTGGCGAAGGCGAAGAGGCCCAGCATGTGAGCCTTGTCTTGGATATGCAAGATACTCCTGGACTCCTTTCCAAGGGTCTTGCACGAGACATTACTCGACGTATTCAATCCAAGCGTAAGGACTTGAATCTGGAGATTGAAGCAACCATTGATGTTGATGTATGGATGACGAACGCTCCAGAATTATTCGCTGCAGATCAGGAATGGATTGCAAAGGAAACACGGGCATCGGGTATTGCATTCCATAGCGAAAACGCTCCTGAAGGTACTGAAAGCTTCGATGTTGATGGCGCTCATATCTCCTACAAAGTCCAATCCAATTGAGGCGAAGGAATGCGTATTGTATCGCTCGTTCCAAGTTTAACAAAGACACTCGCAGATTTGGGTCTACCCAAAGAACAGCTTGTTGGTAGGACACCCTGGTGTATTCATCCAGAAGAGTACGTTTTGGACGTATCAGTAATCGGCGGCACAAAGACTCCGAATATCGGGAAAATTGTGGCGCTACAACCAGATCTTGTCATTATGGATAAGGAAGAAAATCCTCTTGAAGTGTTTAATCAACTAAAGGAGAATGGAATAGAGCCGTTCGTATCAAAGGTCGAATCGCCCGAAGATGTTCCAGACATGCTTCGTTTGCTTGGAGAAAAAATCAACTGCAAACAAAAAGGGGAAGAATTCGCTATGGCAATTGAACATGAGCTTGGCCAAAAAACTGATCGTTCTGGTCCAAGGGTGGCAGCCATGATTTGGCATGATCCACTCATGTGTGTTTCACCGACACGCTATTCAGGGGCTCTCTTGGAACGATGCGGATTCATTGTTCCTGATTTTGAACCAACTGGAAACGGATATCCAGTTGTTACAACAAAACATCTCATCGACCACCTCATCGAAGGATTGCTCCTTTCAAGCGAACCACACAACTTTGCAATCGAAGAAGGGGAAGCCATTTCCGAAAAAGTAGTACAAGAAGGAGGGCCGAACATTTGGAACGTATGCATCAATGGAGAAGCACTCACCTGGTTCGGAACGCATACCTTACACGGGTTGAAAGTGTTCAAGGCTCTTTGCGAGGATTTGAAAATGAGTGCGCCTTAGCCCTTGACATGCGCAGGCAACTTCTCGCCATGTTTGTCCTCTGCAGCATGCTCCTAGCAGGATGTTTTGGTTCAGGAGAATCCGTTGTTGTTGATGATATCGAGCAAACATCGATATGGGAAGATTACACTTTGATTGACGGACAAGGCCATGAGACGCCAAAGGACTTCATGACTCTTGATTTACGAACCAATCAAAGCACAAACATGTCATGGGCTGTGTTTGATGCTACCAAAGGTGGAAATTGTTGCGAACATTACATTGCAACAACCATCGAAGGTTCAATTTTCAATATCGGGGGAGAATATCCTGTATGGTCTGTTGACAGAGGACACGAGTGGGACACATGGATGCCTGGTGTGACTCCTGACCTCCAGTGTCGAACATTCGTACCAACAAATCCTGGACAGGAAGGACTCGGAGAAGGAAGTATTGTTCAAGCAACAAACGGAGACATCATCTCAATGTCTTGGTTCCCATATGTTGGAGGAGATTTGAAACTCGACAAATTCTATGCAATTCTTTACGACCAATCCGAAATGGAATGGAAATGGTGTTACAATCGAATTACTGAACCATTCTATGACCGAAGTTGGCAAGTCGAAGTGGTCGGCCCTATTTCCTCTTCATTTGGAGATGGTGAATGGGCATCACTTGTCGTATCGAATTTCTGGCATCAAACCCAAAACGCTGGTGGCCAAATATCAGTAGATGGCTTGAATTATTATCCAATTCAATTCCCCGGCCGTGGTTCGTCACAACCTTCAATTGATGTGAATCTTGACTTTACCAACGAAACGTTAGATCCATACTGGGATGTCAATAAACCACACAAGGAAATGAGAGCATTTGCGGTTCCAAGCGGAGGATTGTTGTTCCCTCAGTACTTCGACAATGGAAATGCAGCCTTCCTCGACACCACTCTTTCATGGAATGAACTGGCGGTTCAATTCCCAAGTGAATACTGCCATTTCGATTCAACAGCTTCAATCCATTGCGTAGAAAATTCGGGGAACATGCTCACTCATTACCTGTCCCGTGATGGAGCAATGACTTGGACGAATCATACTTATGATCTATCCACCATGGCTTCTGGGATAGAGGAATGGGAATTCCAAGGTAATGGAAAGCACGACCTGTTCGTACTCAATGTTCGATACCAATCAAGCGAAGGACCTGATGTCGACGTCATCTATCACACGAGAGATTACAGTAAAGATCTCTCGCCAGACACGCTAACCTACATCGGACAGGGCGATCTGGACTCAACCTCTGGAGCAGGCAACGATATCCGGTTTGACTTTGCAAGTCTTGCTATTCTTCCTGATGGGGGTGTTGTAGTTGCATATCATGATTCAACCGATGTTGACCCATTGTTTGCCGTGGAACTCCACCTTCCAGAAGCATAGTTTAACACAATTTTGAGCGTTATCCTCAAAAGCCCTTGACAATCGATGTTGTGTCATGGTGCTTGCTACATTACCCGGAATAGGCGAGAGACTGATGAAGAGACTCGATGACCACTTCGGTGGTCGCGAGGAAGTCATGGAGACGTTGCAATCAGGAGATATTTCTCGTATTGCTGAAGTTGAGGGAATCTCGGTGAAGAGAGCACTGCAACTCGCAAGACAAGTCCATGGAACCGATGGGACTTTCCTCGCAACCAAGGAGTCTGAACGCTTACACACACAATTGATACAATCATTGCAATCCTTTGCTTCCTGTTCTGCAACATCATCAAGAATGCAAATGTTGATGCCGATGCACGAGATCGAACAACGAAGAACACGTTGTACTGAAATGATGAATTTAGCGAAAGAAGATATCCAAGCATTCGAGCGATTACAGAGCATCTTCAAGCAGTTAGGACACGCAAGGAAACCTAGCCAAAGATACGAAAGAGTCGTGGTATCCAGAGAAGAACAACCCGAATGGTCTTCTTTCGTACGAGTACTACAGCCCAGCCCTAGTGAGACGTGGAATGATTATACTGTTTTCAAAACGGTCACTTGGATTGGAAATAATGGGCCTGACCAAGTCCCTCCAGGCTGGTTGGTCCTGCCAGCAAATGCTGAGAAGGAAATAATGGTGCCTGAGTACACCATCGACTGGTTCAAAAACAACAAGAAGATACTTTCAAGTTTAATCCAAATTCTCCAATGGAAACAAGAATGGAAAGGTACCCTTCCCCCTGTATTGAAACAAATTTTTGCATCAACTGAGGGGTTGGAGGAACTCTCGGCATTGGTATCAATGCTTGGAGATGCAGGTGATATTGAAAGCATGGAAGGTGTCCGAGATAGTCTTTGGAAAACTTCGAAATCGCTTGAAGAATCGTTGAACGCCCGTATCGCTGAAGGAATGGAAACTGCATCTCTCGATTTATCTGGTTCAGACATGCTTGCCGCACTGGCTGATGCTGCAACCTTTCAGAGAAAATTGGCACAGGCAACTGAAAATGTCATTGATGAAGTTCTCCAAGAAGGTCGAAAGGAAATGGCAGAATATCTTGAAATCACTGGAATAAATTGCCCTCATGATTTGTACTCCTCTTCATGGCCTGTCAAAATAAAGCGTCCTACACTCGATCAGATTGATGCTGAACTTGAAAGACGCATCAATGATTCACGCAGTGAGCATCTTGTCCGATCATCACGGAAACTTGCTGCTCTAAAACCGAAATGTGAAGTTGCTTTACGAACCCTCATTGACCACGACATGTGGTACAGTATTTCTCGATGGGCCTTGCACCATGAAGCAGAGTTACCTGAACTCGTCAGTCATGGAGTTTGGTTTGAAGAAGGACGTCACCTCTTCATTGAAGGCATTGCTCAACCAGTTTCTTATGGACTTGGTGATGTTGCTCCAAGTGGAGATCGACAACCAATTGCGTTACTCACTGGAGCAAACAGCGGTGGCAAGACAACACTTCTGGAACTCGTTGCCCACATTACTCTCCTTGCTCACATGGGACTTCCAGTTCCAGCAAAGAATGCCTTTGTTGGCCGTATTGAATCCCTCCATGTGCTCGCTAAATCTGGAGGGACCCAAAGTGCTGGAGCTCTAGAAACGACATTGGTTGAACTTGCTCAAGTTGTTTGCAATGACACACCTAAACTCATTCTTGCAGATGAACTTGAGGCGATTACGGAGCCGGGTGCAGGTGCACGAATTATTGCTGGAATGTTACGAGCTGCCCAACAACAAACCAAAACGACGATGGTTCTTGTCACTCACTTAGCCCCTGCCATTCTTGAGGCATATGGCGGTTCAGGCCTCCGAGTTGATGGAATTGAAGCCAATGGATTGGATGAACATCTTGAATTAATTGTTGACCGAACTCCAAAGAGAAATTGTCTTGCCCGTTCCACACCAGAGCTTATTGTTCGAAGATTGGTTGAACGATCAAATGGTTCTGCAAAAGACGTCTTTGCAGACATCCTTTCACTGTTCTAATCAGCATTGGCGAGTGGTTTCGCCACCGTATTCGATCATTGGAACTTGGAACAGGTCATCACAAGGACGATCAATAAGCGGGAGTGTCAAAGTACTTTGAGTCCAATCGATTGTGACTCCACCAGATGCAATTGGGGATGGTACGTAATCTTCTCCTGTTTGAGAAACTGTCAGGAGAATACTTTCACCTGGTTGTAAGATAACGTCCATTGGTAAGAATTCCATAAGCGCATTCACCGATACAAACGGCGTGAGAACTTCTTGCCCATCTCTTCCGCCTGCATGGAATCTCAAGTCCATGACTGCATGGCCAAGATGCATACCTGTACCGTCAGTCATCTCGATGAAGAGATGACCACCGGTCAATCCAGGAGTTGCATCGATGTGGAACGTAGGCATACCAACGATACGAGTTTCTTCTTCAAACGGGCCGTAACTCAGTGTAACGCTGCTTGTTGCCGATACAGTCGAACCAGATGGAGCAAGATCGCTGCCAATTAACTCAAAGTTATTGACATCAAGAGGAGGATATGTTTCTTCAAATCGCCATCCTCCTTGATTATCTTGCATTTCAACACCTAATGTTGGGGCTCTGCCTTCGCCTCTCAAGTACCAATCAAACCAGTAGAGCATTTCGTCTGCCCAATCCCAACGAAGTGTGTATGGATATGCTTCCTCTCCACGACCAGCGCTCAAGCTGCTATGCCCATCCTTTCTGTCAGGGTAATCATGAGCCCATTGCCCTGCTAAGGTTTTGACTTCTATCCCTGCATCTTCAACAATTTGATGGGCTGGGAAGGTCATATGTGGATCAACGTTCCAATCTTGCATTCCTTGAATAATGTAAATCGAACCGTTGTAGTTCTGTGCGACTCGATCTAAGAACGAGCGCTCAGTCCAGTAACTATTTCCAGCATACGTTACCATGCCACCGCTGAGATAGGCAGCTGGACCATTTGCGTATCCTTGGACGTAACCTTCGCAAAGATTGTGACTGTCTTCTGTATCCCCATCGACTCCAAACGAACCATAGACGCCGTTGTGCATAATCATGCCACGAGCTTCCATGCTTCCATTTCTCCACATCAATTCATGAACGCCAATGAGACCTGACATTGGCACAATTGTAGCGAGATGAGGGTTTCCGAATGTTGCAGCTTGCCAGGGCGTAGAGCCGTCATAGGATTTACCAATGATGCCGACCTTACCGTTTGACCAAGATTGAGTACCCAACCAAGTAACAGCAGCATCGATTCCTCGTTGTTCATCTGTTCCCATAAGGTCCATGCAATGGTTTGATTCCCCGGTACCAAATACAGAAACTTGAGCAACTCCGTATCCATGAGGTACGTAATTCTCGATGAGCATTCTTCCAAGACGATCTGCTGGAGTGAGTGCGTCAACATCACCATCGTCATAATATGGTCCAATTTCAGCAATTACAGGAACAAGACATTCATCCGAGAGATTCTCGGCTGAACTGTAATCACAGCCTTCAATCACGGGTAACCACAATCCAAGGTGCACTTCTGCATCACCGGTAATACCGGCTCCACCATCTGCAAGTGTGATACTTGGAACTGGGACGTAAACTGATTCAACCGGGGCGATTGCATACGTACCGTTTACGCTTACTCTGGAAAACACATCTGAATCATCGTATGTGAGTTCAGTTCGATCCCACGGTTCGGGATAATTTTCTTCATCGGTTTGGCTTATCGAATTCTCTAAATCTTCACCGAAGCAACCCGTGAGGAGACTCGGTAAAAGGAGAACTGCCAGTAAAAAGCCGCTTCGCATGGTAATCGGTTAAGGGACCAACATATGACGCTTTGCGCATCATGATGATTCTTGGGCTTCCTGAGCCTCGAGTTCAGCACGTACTTCATCCATATCCAGAGATTGAAGTTTACCAATCAAATCTCGAAGAGCATCTTCAGGAAGAGCACCTGGTTGCATAAATACGCCAATGCCGTCTTTGAAAGCAGCTGTTGTTGGGATTGATCGAATACCGAAATTGCCCGCAAGTGCTTGTTCGACTTCCGTATCGACCTTTGCAAATACAACCTCGGGAAACTCTTCCGAGATTGCTTCGAAAACGGGGGCATAAGCGCGACAAGGACCACACCATTCAGCCCAAAAATCTATGATTACGAGTTTATTTTCTTCAATAATCTCATTGAAAGATGATTCGTGCATTGTGAGGGTCGGCATGAGTGCTCCTGTAGTTCAGAGTATATTTGCCCATGCATTATTCCATGATGCTGCATCGGCGGATTCATGTGCTGTAACGCAACCCCAAGAATATGAGCCGAACTCTTGTCCTTGGTGCAGTACTAATTTTCCTCTTTACTTCTGCTTCTCCAGCCTCGATGCTACTTGATAATCAACAAGTAGAATCAGTCGGGGAAGATGACAACATCACCATTTCTGAGATTCTCGTTTCACCAAGCAGCATGAAGAATAACGAGACGTGTACAAATTGCTACAATGCAACAGACTGGAACGGAGATGGAGACTACGGGAAGTTTTCTGATCAATTCATTGAACTTCACAACCCTACTTCTCAAGCCATCAACGTCTCTAACTGGGTCCTTGACGACAAGCCAGATGGAGGAAGTGCTCCATGTCAAATTGCACGCAACACCGAAATTCCAGCAAATGGATACATCTCGATATTCATCAATGCATCACGTATTGAACTTGACTATTTCGACGGAGACAGCGTAACCCTCTCCGACTCAACTGGAACCCTTATCGATCAATTTTCCTATCCTGCAAAAGACTCTTGGTACGGTAACTCCTACATCACATTAGAAAACGGTTCCATCTGGAAAGTAAGTCCTCCAACACCAGGCTATGCAGAGGATGAATCATTCTCGTCTGCGCAAAACATGGTCGGATGCTTCGGAATCAGCGATGGTGGAAGAGTTGACGCAATGGTACTTCAAGGCCGAGTCGTCACGATGAATGCTGAAGCAGATGTCATCAACGAAGGGAATGTCCTCATCCGTGATGGTAAGATTGAAGCTGTTTGGGGAGACCAAATACCTGCCAATGTCGATTTAACCAACGTTCCAATCATTGATACAAACGGCAGTATCTATCCAGGCCTCATCGACTCACACAATCACATGCATTACAATCACATTCCACTTTGGGACTTTGAGGTCCACACATCATCAAAGTCTGAGGAAGGCGGTTACTCTAACAGAAACCAATGGAAGAATAATCCAAATTACAAGCGAGATATCTCTTGGATGAAGACGTTCGTACAAGGCGGCAGTATGTGGAACATGGCTGATGAGCAGATGAAGTACGCAGAGGTAATGGCTGTTGCTGGAGGAGTAACATCCGTCCAAGGTTCACCGAGTTCAAACACTGATGCTTGGGACAGCATGCTTTCAAGAAACATCGAATTGTACAACTTTGGTTGCTGCGATGATATTCACACAAAAGTAACCACTCTAGAAAGCGATTATGTCGGAAACCATATCAAGACTGGAAACAGCTCCAAAGACCTCAACGCATGGTACCTTCACCTCTCAGAAGGTGTTGACGAAATCAGCCGAGCCGAATTTGACGTCTTAGTTCAAAACGACCTCCTTGTTGGTGAATTGGTTGTTGTTCACGGAACGGCATTGACTGCAACTGAATTCGCAATGATGGGCCAAGTTGGAGCTGACTTAGCATGGTCTCCATTGTCAAATCTCCTCCTCTATGGAGACACAACCGATGTTGTGGCTGCAGACCAAGCCGGCGTTCGAATTTCCCTTGCACCGGATTGGGGTCCAAGTGGATCGAAGAATGTCCTGCATGAACTCAAAGTTGCTGATGTTTGGAATAAGCAAGCGCTTAGCAGCTACTTCTCCGATTATGAACTTGCAGCAATGACAACAAAGAATCCTGCACTAGCCAACAATTGGGATGGCTTCGTTGGAAGAGTAAACGCAGGTTTGTATGCAGATCTTGTCGTTGTCGATAACTTCCATGAAGACCCTTACAGAAACCTCATCGAAGCAGTTGACGCTGATGTTCGATTGACTCTTGTGAATGGACAACCTGTTTGGGGAGACGTCGACATCATGAGTGAACTGAAAGGAACCGATTGGGAAACTGTTACAGGTCCTGGTTTTGATAAGGCAGTCGACGTAACCGACCGTTCTGTGTCCGAAGGTACGCAATCATGGGCTACAATCCTAGGCAACATGGAGATGGCCATGGCCCTTGATCAGGCAGATATTGATGCAACATGGTCAGCAGATACCGGCAGCTACAGTTCTATGCAAGGAAATGTCTTGAACAATATATTCACAACTGGAGACACACGTCACTTCGGAATCATTGAGGGCTCAAACCATGCAAATACACATGTGGATTTGACTGTCTTACAGGATTACTATGATGTTCCAATGGTCAATGGAGAACGTACGGGCGTCAATGTTGTGTTTACGCCTCAAGACGGTAACAGCGGAGGTTCAACAATTGATCCTGTTGACCCAGTCGACCCTGTTGACCCAGTCGATCCTGTTGATCCAATTGATAATGGAGAGACAAACGATACCGGTCGTGATGATTGCCCTCCAAATTGTATTCTTGGAGACGATATCGAAGACACCAAGGCAGAAGAAGACTCTTTGATAGGACCTGGTACTCTCCTGGTGTTTATTGTAATCATACTACTGGTAGCTATTGGACTCTTGACTCGGGAAAGTGAGGAAGAGAAAGTCTTCAGCGAAGATCAGACCGTGCTCATCGAGAAAGAGTGGGAAAATGAATCGTTACAATTCGTCCCGGACATGCCACCGTTAAGCCCACCACCAGGTGGTAAACTCGAAGAAGAGTAATCAAGCAAAGTCCCAAGTTGGACCGTCTGGCGTATCCTTCACGACAACACCAAGTTCTGCTAATTCATCGCGAATAGCATCAGCACGCGGCCAATCCTTGTTGCTCCTTGCATCTGTTCTCTGGGAAAGAAGTTCCTCGACCTGAGGAGCGATTTCTGCTCGTCGCGGATCTTCCTCAGGTTCTGCGAGCACGACTTCAGGCTCGGGCAAGATTCCGAGAATTTGTCCTGCTGTTTCTTCAAGCCAATCCTTTGCATAGTTAGCAACTGCTCGAGAATCGACTTCATCGAGTTCCATTGAAAGAATACGTTGTAGTTCCTTGGTTGCAGCGAGAACCTTGGCAACAGCTTCTCGGCTATTGAAATCATCATCCATTGCTCTAGCAAATCCTTCCCCCATCTTTTCAAGAAGACCAAGTGATTTTGAGAGTGGGTTCATGCTTGTGAGATCTGCCATTGGCAAATCTTGGATTTGACCTTCAGTACATCCACGAAGAGCCGAAGCATAGGCCTCAATGATGCGATTGTAATTCCGTTCAGCATCTTTCAGGAGTTGTTCGTTCATATCAATAGGCGAACGATAATGCGCATTAACCAGTGCAAATCTGAGTACCATTGGATTTATTTTCTTACGAATCTCTTGTATTGTCCAAAAGTTACCAAGAGACTTACTCATTTTCTCTCCATCAATGTTAACAAAGCCATTGTGGAGCCAATATCCTGCAAGAGGGGAATGGCCAGTATGGCATTCACTTTGGAAAATTTCAGCCTCATGATGGGGGAATCTCAAGTCATGGCCTCCTCCATGAATATCAAAGGAAACTCCAAAGTGGTCGAGACTCATTGCACTGCATTCAATATGCCATCCAGGGCGACCTTCCCCCCATGGAGAAGGCCACGTTGGTTCACCTGGCTTTGCTTGCTTCCATAATGCGAAGTCTTTGTGATCTCGTTTTGTATCTCCAGTGCCTTGGACTCTTCCACCTGCTCCTTGTCGGACCGCATCAATTGATTGTCCTGTGAGCAAACCATACTTTTCTGGAGCAGATTCGACATGGAAGTAGACACCATCATTTGCAGCATATGCATGCTCTTTAGCGATTAAATCCTCAATGATGTGAATCATTGAATCGACGTATTCAGTACATCTTGGATAATGATCAGCTCGAAGAATATTGAGTGAATCCATGTCTTCATAATAGGTTTCAATGTTCTTTTCAACCAACACTTTCCAATCTTCACCAGATTCAATAGAGCGCTTGATGATTTTATCATCGATATCTGTAAAATTTTGAACATAATCTACGTCATATCCTGATGCTTCAAGCCAACGATGGATCAAATCGAAAGCGATGTAGCAACGGGCATGGCCCAAATGACATCGGTCGTAAACCGTCACACCGCACACGTACATACCTACTTTTCCAGGAGATTGCGTCTTGAAATCGACTTTTTCTCTGCGACGAGTATCGTGAAGGCGAAGTGGCATGTGAACAGGTCAATGGTGTAATCCCTCTCACTTGAAGGTTCATACGCAAGAGGTCCTACGCAGGTATGAGACTCATGTTGGATTTGACTTCGACTGATGGAATTGGGTATTTCAACAGAAAACTCAAGGACACGGATTTAATCCAGATTTCATGGATTTTACCAACAGTATCGATCATTTTAGCCTCGTTAATCCACTACTTTTCGGGAAATTACCGAGATATTCCATTCTTCATTTCCGAAACAGACCATCCTGGCTTAGAAGATCACGTCTTTTCGATAGGGTTGTTCTTGTCCGCAGTAATACAATCTGTTGTTTCATTCAGGCTTTACATTTTGTTCAAACCAGTCGCTTCGCCCAAATTACATCTCGTCGCTCTGCTTTGTGGATTAGCAACTTCGACTCACCTAGCAGTGTTAGCATTTGCAACAATGGATCAATATCTTGAGATTCACATATACACTGCTATGGTGGTCTTCCACGGTGGCTTCGCATGGGCTTTTGCGACGCATTTCTCATTACCAAAATCAACATCGAAGGGACGTAAAGTGCGCCTCTATTCTTTAGCACTAGCCTTTGCATCTCTTGTCGTGATGAGTGTTTCAATTCGAGAAGGAATAAAGTCCGGAGAAAAGGAACTCGGAGTTCATTCTTCTGAGATTGGTTTGGAATATCTACAACCGTGGGTTGATGTCGCTGCGCCAGCAGAATTTCTGCTCTTCTTTGGGCTCATAGGATGCCTCGCATCATTCCGCTGGGACATCGAGGAACACGCCTCCAAGGGTCAAGATACGCCTATCGAGAGTTGAAAGAGCAACTGTGTTGGGATCAATTCCCTGTTCACAGGAATCCTTCCATACATGAACGTTCATTGTCCGATGAGAGAGTATGTGTTTGATGCACCCGATATATTCTAACCCTTCAATAACAACATCTTCCTCGATTTGAGGACCCCAGAGTCCAGCAAATAATCCCGAATTCGGTCGCTGAATCAACTCGGGTTGACCTTGAGCATCTATCTTGAGGATGCACTGTAGTTCCACGGTCTTTTTCTTCTGCTTCTTTGGACGTGGTAATTCAATTGCTCGGAATTTCCCCTCACAAGATTCACTAATTGGGCATTCACCACACATTGGTTTCCTTGGCCGACAGATCAAAGCGCCGAGTTCCATCATCGCTTGATTCCAATCACCAGGATGTTCGCGTACGAGAACCGTATCTGCATACGCTTGAACATCACCAACTGGGGGATCCTCATTGTTCGTTTGACGTGCCATGACTCTTCGGACGTTTCCATCAACGCAAGCAACAGGATGAGAGAAAGCAATGGAAGCAACAGCAGCTGCGGTGTAGGGCCCAATTCCAGGCAAGGCAAGGAGTTCACCATATGTTGAAGGAAGCCTACCTTCGTAATCGTTTACGACGATTCGGGACAACGCATGAAGCCGTCTTGCTCTTGAATAGTATCCTGCACCTTGCCATAGAAAGAGGACTTCATCAACTTCTGATTTGGCCATAGCGGATGGTGTTGGAAATCGTTCATACAGTCGCTTATGGAACTCTATGCCACGTTCCATCTGGGTTTGTTGGAGAAGAATCTCCGACAACAAAATAGACCAAGGTGATGGATTTATCCTCCACGCTAAACTTCGCTGGTTTTCAGTAAACCACTTCAAGAGAGCATCTTGATTCATTCGTTCATCACCTGAATGAGTAAGTGTGAAATCACTCAAGATGATTTCGCAGCTTCAATTTTAGCATCGTTTGCTTTAATTTGCTCCCAAACAAGTTCTGCAATATCTTTCACTTCAATGTTTGAATCAATGGCAGACAATCCATCAGTAACCATTGTCGAACAGAACGGACATCCAACTGCAACAGTATCTGCTCCAGTTGCTGCAAGTTCCTTTGCTCGAATGATATTGACTCTGTCGTTGCCTTCTGGAACGGACTCTTCCATCCACATCTGGGCGCCACCTGCTCCACAACAAAAAGAGCCTCGGCCATGACGTTCTGCTTCCACATCAACGCCACCAATGATATCACGAGGGGCATCGAATTCTCCTCCAATGCGTCCAAGGTAGCATGGATCGTGATAGGTCACTGAACCGTCGTGCTTCGGTTCTGGCAGTTTACCTTCACCTTGGAGATGAGCAATCAATTGCGAATGGTGCATGACTTCGATGTCTTCTCCGCCATAGTCCTTGTATTCCTTTCCAAGTGTATGGAAACAGTGAGGGCAAGATGCAACAACCTTCTTCACACCAAGTTCGTCAAATGTTTCTAGATTGGTTTCAGCAAGCATTTGGAAGAGGTATTCATTTCCTGCTCGACGTGCAGCATCTCCGCTGCATCCTTCTTGCATTCCAAGGATACCGACATCTAAGCCAGCTTCTTTCATAATCGAAATCGTATCACGAGCGACCTTCTTGTTTCGCTCATCAAAGGAAGCAGCACAACCAGCGAAGTAGATGTATTCAGCAGGTTCTGCAACCTTGACATCGAGATCAGCAGCCCAGTCACCTCGCTCATGCGATGGTAATCCGTATGGGTTTGAATCGGATTCCAAATTCTCGATTGTTGCCATGAGTGGCATGATTGTGTCTTCAACTGATTCGTCGAATTCCATTCTTTCCATCATGAGGTGACGGCGAGCGTCTGTGAGTTTGGGTACATGTTCGATGTTCACAGGGCATACATCGACACAAGCGTGACAAGTTGTACATGCCCAAACTGCTTCTTCACCAAAGCGAGCAATGATGTCTTCATCAGGCGTTTCTCCAGCGAACAATTGTGAGGAATGCTCGTTTGCGTAATTTCTCACGTCATGAATAATTTGCATTGGATTGAGTGATTTACCCGAAGCATAGGCTGGACATACATCCTGGCAACGAGCACAGGAGGTACAAGCCCATCCATCGATGAGACTTCTCCATGTGAGTTGTGTAAAACTTGAGGCCCCAAAGGTTTCCAGTTCCAAATCATCCAATGCGACAGCAGAACCACTTTCATCAGTTGCAAGCGGTCGCATTTTCGCCATTGGTTCAGTATCAAAAAATGCAACGTTTGGTAGTGCCATGACAAGATGCATATGCTTTGACAGTGGAATCAAGAAGAGGAAGGTGCATATGGCTACCATGTGAGCCCAGTAAGCGGCATTAATCGCACTTTGACCAGGTGAGAATGTATCGGCAACCCATGCTCCAATCATTTCCCAAGTCGGATCGGGATTCTCTCCTGCTTCGACGATGTAGGATGTTGTACAGATGGTCATAATCAAGAGTAAAATGACGTTTCCTTCAAGTTGAGACTTTCCTTTCAACTTCTCAGGAGTGAAGAGAACCCTACGGTTGAGCGCAAGGAAACAGCCAAGAAGAGCGCTTGTATATCCAAGCTCAACCATTCCATTCCAGATTCCATTCAAGAAATCAGGAAGTATATGTTCACTGAACCTATTTGCCGTTGCAAGGTCAAGCATATCGGAGGAGAGCATCAAAAAGCCCCAGAACATCAGTACGTGCATTGTTCCTGCAACCTTATCTTCCAGGACTTTCTTCTGACCAAGCCAAACTGTAAGCGTTTCTTTCAGACGCTTACCCCATGAATCAAAACGCTTGTCAGGAGCGCCAAGAAGAACGAGACGTGTTGCTTTTTGGACCTGATAGGTAAAGAAAGCAATAGAGACTCCGCCAAGCACCAAAAGGAGATAATACCCTTTGATTCCGACATAGTCAACGTCAAGTGGATGGACCATCATATTCCAACCCAAGTGCATTCAATCCTTCAACCCAACGATTGAATCAACACCAATCCTAATGATTGTGAAACGACTGGAGCAACCATGGTGAAAGCAAGCGCTCCTGGAAAGTGTATTCTTTTCGGAGAGCATGCTGTCGTTTATGGACAACCTGCAGTCGCTTGCAGCATCAACCAACGAATGGTTGTCGAACTTGAAGAGGAGCATAAATTCGAATCATGGCGCCTTGACGGAGGTATTTTGAACTTCTCAAAACATCCACATATTCGGTTTTTGAAAGATCAACTATGGCCTGATGGGGAACATTCTCCACTCAAAATTAGGATACGAGGCACTGTACCCACTGCATCTGGTTTGGGTTCATCTGCTGCATTGTCCGTTGCTCTCGTCGCTGCTTTACAACAACTCAAAAAAGAGAAGGTAAGCGCAGAGGCAGCTGGCCTATTGTCACATCAAGCCGAGGCGTTCGCACAAGGTGGCAAAGCAAGTCCAATCGACACAACAACAAGCGCTCTGGGTGGATTTATTGTACTCTCAGATAAAGTCGAAGAAGCGCTTGATCATATCGGAGAGCGTACGTTACAGCAAGGAGACGAAACAACAACGTGGCAATTGCATTCATTCCAAGCCGAGATCCCCGAAGATACCTTTCTCGTCATAGGCAATACTGGCGTGCATGGTTCAACTTCAAAACAAGTAGCAAAGGTAGCCAAATTACTCGCTGAGCATCCCGAACGATACGTTGAGATAGAAGCGATAGGATCTATTGCAAGAAAGGGCATTGAAGCACTCCGGACTGGAAATATGAAACTGGTGGGTAAAGCGATGACTGAAAACCACATAGTATTGCGGTCATTAGGCGTCTCATCGCCTGATTTAGAGAAACTCATCAAAGCAGCTGCTCCATCAAGTTTGGGAGTGAAATTGACAGGCTCTGGTGGCGGTGGATGTATGATTGCTTTAACGAAAAATCCTGAACAAACTGTTGGAGCAATCGAGATGGAAGGTGGAAGAGCATTCATATCTCCTTTCAATTCACCAGGCGTTCGTATTGAAACCCTCTCATCACAGGATGATAGTGTTCAGTGAAGTGTTTCTTCAAATCAAAACACCCATTGAAGCCAAGCCGTCAGTTTATATACTCCGGGCAGAAGGATTGTGACATGACCACCGATGAAGAGCGTTTGACAGTAGTCAACGTCGTTGCTAGTACCCGTGTTGCCGAAGAACTTGACCTCCCCGACATCGCAATTCAACTTAATTGCGAGTATGAGCCAGAGCAATTCCCTGGTGTCGTTTACCGAGTCACTGAACCTAAACTAGCAATCCTCATGTTCCGCTCTGGACGTGCAGTTTGTACTGGTGGAAAGAACGAAGACAACATCCATACTGGTATTGATCGAATGATCAATGACCTACGTGATGCAGGAATTACCACATGGGACGTTGAAGACGTAGAGATTGAAGTTCAAAACATGGTTGCGACCTACGCACTCCACTACCCAGAAGACTATGACGGAAAGGACAAATTCACAGGAGCCGACCAAGCAGGGGAACCTCGTAAGTTGAACCTAAACAACCTTACCTTCCACCTTCCATTCGACAAAGTCGAATACGAACCTGAGCAATTCCCTGGATTGATTTATCGTCTTGACTATCCAAAGGTCGTTTGCCTCATTTTCGGCAGCGGAAAGATGGTAATCACCGGTGCTCGACACAAGGATGAGATTCTGGAAGCTGTTGAAATCATCAAGGACGAACTTGCTGATTTACTCTGAAGAAGTCATCGCATCTTTCATTTGCTTGAACGCTCAAGGCCATACATGGGCGAAGCACGTCTTCAAGCAGGCATCCCCCTGTTGTTGGTGCTCTTGCTCTTGGGAATGTCCCAAACATCTTTTGGAACATCGTTTGCCCTTGAGGAAGACAATACAGTCGTAAAACACGCAGGCAGCGACCCAGGTGTTAGCGATGTCCCCACATGGAGAATTGGGGACAAATGGGTGTATTCAGGAACATTCGATCCGTCCATACTTATCACGGACACAGGGGTTTCTGCAAACGTTGGTGAAATCAATGGCGATTCAATCGCAGAAGTTACTGAAATCCTTGAACTTCAAGTCGATAATCGCTCAGAATGGGTCTACAAACTACGAATGACAGCGGATTTCGATAAGAGTGGTGTTGAACTTGAGGGATACACAGGTAACGCAGAGATTCAATTCGCTCAAACTGAATATCTTCGAGTAAGTGATTTTGCCTCCGTTCGGAATGATTTGGATTTATACATCAAATTTGTACCGTATGGAATTGGATCATTAACTCAGCTCCTCGGAGACATCACGATCACCAATACATACAGCCCTGGTGCTGAAACCTATGATTTCCCGATTCGAGATGGTGAACGTTGGACTGTACTGACAACAGCATCGGCAACATGGTCTGGGCAGAGCGATTACATCACCCCGTTCCCCCCTCCAACCTCCGATACAAACACAACCACTTGGGAAGTCACAAAGGTTGGACAACCACGCAATGCATTTGGTTCAGGAATCGCCTACAGCGGATGTGATTCTTCATACGAACTTACATCATGGAATTCTGCCGGTGAATCAACAGGCTACCGGTGGTATTGTCCTGCTGTCAATAACTTCGCTTGGAGACATTCCGAAGAAGATGTTGGACTTACGATTGATTTCAGGTTGAAACAGTACATGCCGGTTGGAGCTACAGGAACTGATAGCAACAGCGACCCAGGCATAAGAGTAGAATGCATTGAAGTTGAACCGGAACGAACCCTAACTGCCTTAGACACACCACTCGATGTTTGGGTTACTCTCAATCCAAGTTGTTTTGGTTCGATTAGTGGAGTGAATGTAGAACTCGATTTCGTAGATACTGAAACCACTCTTGTAACCGGTTCAAATGGATCTGGCATGGCTACCATCAATGTCGGTAATGCGCTTGATTATTCTTCGACAAATACTGATTGGGCAAGTCATGGCGTTGTTGCCAAGGCAGGAAATTATGTTGGCTCAACCACAATTACGTTGGATGAATACCTAGTTGGCCTTGACCTCATTGCTGACGAGGAACGTGCCGTCATTATTCGCAACCGCAGTGGAGAGTTGAGTACTGTCAGTTCACTTTCCGGATACAATGTCCTGCCGGGAGACGAACTTGTTGTTGAAGTCGCTGTGGTAAACAAGGGAATTACTGCATCGACTCCGACACAAATGCGAATTTATCACCCCGATGGATCAACGTTTGACCTTGGACTACCAAGTCTTGCAACATACGAGTCACATAAAGTCGATTTCTCATGGACAGTTCCGCTTGACCAGAGTGTTGGCGATGTACCGATACGATGGGAAGCTGACCCTATGCAAGTCAATTCTGCAGACGCAAATTCGGATAATGATTTAGCAGAAATTACGCTCTTTGTTGGACGATTGCCTACTGCTTTGGCTGAACCTATCGAGGAATTTACCAACGTCCAGACAGTCATCAATGCCAGTGGTAGTTTTGATGAAGATGGAGGGGACGTCTCTTGTCTCTTCAACGTTCCATATGATGATGGAACACGTTCGTTTTCCTACATGAAAGTAGAATCACTCGATTGTATGCTCAATTTCACTTGGACTGACGATGGAATATATCCCGTCACAATAACCGTTACCGATGAAGAACAGGACCAAGCGGTAACGACATTGAATGTTAGTATACTCAACAGAGCACCAAACATCGAAGTTGTAAGTGCAAGAACTGAGGTGAAGGTCGAACATCCAGTCACGCTCTATGCTTATGCAAACGATACTGATTCAGAAGATGTATATCCTGGTGTAGTCGATGTGTATTGGCCCAATGCCGAGTGTGAAGAGGGGTATTACACCCGTGTTTGTACCACGACAGCACCTACTGAAGGATGGCATACCTTCCTTGCAGTTGGAATTGATGATGACAGTTCAATGACATCTGCGAGCATCGATATCAGATTTACCAACATCAACCCTCATGGTTTGTCAGTCACTGTTAGTGATGATGGAACTCCTATCGCAATGGACGTGCAACAAACATGGCACGTTGAAGAAGATCAAATGGTACGGGTTCGTGGACAGGCTCTCGATTCGATCGATGATCTAGAAGGGCTTACTCATCGATGGTGGCCTGATGATGCTCAACCGAATCTCATCATGACCTTTGATGGACGTGTTTCAGAATATGACATGATGTGGGAAACGTCAGGATTACATCGAATGCGTTTGGAAGTCAGCGATTCAGAAGGAGCAAGCAGCGGAACATACGAACGATGGGTTAGCGTTGCCAACGTGCCGCCAGTGGTTATGCCACTCGAAGAAGTTCTTCCAATTGCTGAAGGGGAAGAAATCAGATTAACAGGAAATGCAACAGATACATCCTCAGATTACGATTCATTAGTCCGATGCTGGGATATTGACCCAGGTATTGATTCCAATGACATCGGCGGTGCTGATGATGATTGCGACATTATTGGTGACGACCTTGTATGGCACTGGAATACCAGTGGTATGCACACTGTTATCTATCACGTGACAGATGATGATGGAGTTCGTGTCAGCGAAATCATCACGGTCGAAGTGTTGAACATACCTCCTATTGTTCGCTACAAAACAATCGATTGCCTCGCATATGAGAATTGCATTCTCGATGCTACAAGCACCATTGACTCTGCAAATGATCTTGACCAGCTGACTATCATTTGGGACCTTGATACAACAACCGATTCTAATGGAGACGGAATCAAAGACAATGATGCTGATGCCGTAGGAAAGCGTGTTGAACACATGTTCAAGCAAACGGGCTCAACGACGATTCGTGTCATGGCTTGGGATGAAAATCCAGAACGGCCAGGCTCTAAAATTATTAACATAGAAATTGGCCCACCAGACCGAACATTCACTGAAGACCTGGGCGCACTAATGGTGGGAGAAGAAGCCAACCCTCTTGCTCAACTTTCCTTACTTCTTATTCTGCTTGTGGGATTGGGATATATGACGAGACAGCGACGAAAGGGTGGACGAGAGCGGGCCATGGAACGTCTCGATGAGCGTCAAAATGCAATCTTTAGTGATGAAGAAGTCGGGCTTATGCCTCACGAAGTATCCGCACGCCGAAATAGACCTCATGATCCTCCTGTGAACAATGCTTTTGATCAAGCAATAGAAAGCCAGCCAGTCAACCAATCTGGCCCAGCAATACCAGAAACTGGCCTCCCTGAAGGTTGGACTATGGAACAATGGGAACACTATGGCCAACAATGGTTAGAATCAAACTCCCAAGACTAAGCAGTAAGACCTCAATGAGTATATCCTAAGTACGAGGAAGTACACATCAGAGCATGGCGAACCGAGCAACCGCAGTATTTGTCTTGTTCTTGCTGATGACAACCTCAATGATGGCGTTATCAAAAAATGCATTCATTCTTGAAGATGAAAAAACCATTGAATCCTCATCGAAATCAACTACAGTTGCAGAAATTGCAAGTTGGCGTATAGGGGACAAGTGGACTTATGAGACTCAGTTTGATGTTGCACAACTCATTGCACAAGCAAACGTTTCTGCGAGTTTGAACACACTAACAGGAGATACTGTTTACGAAGTGGAAGACATCTTTTTCATCACAATCGATGGCGTACAAACACTGGCATATAAACTCAAAATTGAAGGTGATTTCAGTTCAGGAAACAGTGGAGCAACGCTTGAAGGAACTACGGGTAGACTTGAGATCGGCTATTCCGGCGAGGACATTATTCGTGTCCGTGATCAAGCAGTAATCAATTCTGAATTCGAATTGGATGTTGATTTTGCTCCGTTCAATATTGGCCTCTTCACTCAGAAAATTGCAGTCATAAATTTCGACACCTACTACGACCCGCCCAAGGAGAGATATGACTTTCCACTTCGAACAGGTGATCAATGGTATATGCCGTTCATGTCAGGAACAAGCGTAAGCGGAACTTCTGATTTTTTCGACCCATCTGAATTTGATACCAACGGTGCTGAAAACAACTCTTGGCAGGTCACAACAGATGGCATTCCAACTGAAGATGGCTTGAACATCAAATACGAAGGATGTGATGAGTCATACAAAGTAAACGAATGGAATGCTACAGGAGTGAGTTCAGGTTTCAATTGGTATTGCCCTGCTGTTCGCTTCAACTCATGGATTCGAATCTCGAACGCTGCAGGATTTACAATCGATTGGCTACTCAAGGATTACGAACCAGTTGATTCCTTTGGCGTAAACAAGAGAACGACTCCAGGCGATCGAAACGTGGACATCGAAGTAACAACTCAATTCGTAGCCACATTGCCGGACTCAATGTCCGACATCTATGCCACCTATGCAGTAGCTCCAAATAACACTCCAGAAGTAAATAAAAATCTTCAACTACGTTACGAAATGGCAGGAACGTTACTTAATCCGACAACAGATAGTAACGGTGAGATTGAAGAGAACATCAACGTATCAAACGTTCAGGATGACACCACCGCAAGCGATGATTACACCAGCAATGGAGTCATTGTATGGGATCCAGTTCAGGAAATTATTGGTGTTGCTACAATTGTTATCGATTTGAATGTTGTAGGCATTGACTTGGTTGCCCAAGAAGATTCCATTATCGTTACAAGAACTCGTGACAGTGAGATTGCAACACTCTCAAAATCAATAGGATACAATGCCCTTCCAGGAGATTTACTATCCTTCTCATTACCGGCACAAAACCGTGGTGTTCTGACATCGCCATCAACTGAGATGGAAGTTGTTGTCCCAGGAGGGCAAGCAATACGCCAAGCAGTCCCTGCAATCGATGCATACAGTGAACAACGAATTATTGTTGATTGGACGGTTCCAGAAGGAGCCACTATCGGGAGTCAAAGTCTGACCTTTACTGTCGACCCTGACGAATTGGTTGCTGGTGACGCAAATAGAAGTAATAACCAAGCAAGTGTTGATATTTTCATTGGACGCTCGCCAAATGCATCGATGAGCATCGAATCAGGAAAATACACCTTCGAAGATGTTTTGATTGATGCACGTACATCATTTGATCCAGATGGTGGGGACGTTGAATGTCGATTTGAAATCGAATCACGGCCAGGCCTCATCGATGTCATCACCACACCTGATTGTGTAATGTCGTGGAATTGGACAGACGCTGGTGCTTGGGAACTTACGACCATCGTTACAGATGATGAACTCGATTCAACAACCCTGGTCAATTATGTGACAATCCTCAACCGAGCACCGTACATGAATCTCACTCATGCTGCCGAAATTCCTGTTGGAACGGAAATAACAATCGATGCATCCGATAGTGGTGACGTCGATACAACATCTCCATCTGGGCAACAAGTCTCTATTTCTTGGCCCGATCTTAACTGCCAAGAAGGTTTGACTCAGCCGACCTGTACCTTTACCCCTATGGAAGAAGGACCAATTGAAATCAAGGCAATCGCAACGGACGACGATGGTGCTCAGACCGAAGTTAACTCGAGCCTAAATGTACTGAATATAGCGCCAGAAGTTGGTGAAATCGAGGTATGGATTGCAGGAGTAAACACTCCATTTGACGCAAATGGAACTTGGATTTTGGAAGAAGACCAAACTGTCATTTTGCGTGCACAGGGATCGGATTCACTCAACGATCGAGACCAACTGATTCTAAATTGGAATCTCAGTGACCTCATGCCAAACATGACGGTTTCAACCGATGGCTCAGCATCAGATGTAGCCACATCATGGCCAACAACTGGTGAGCATGTCATCAGTGTACGATCTGTTGATGATGATGGCGTTTCGTCTGAGCCATCTCTTGC